>WNGA01000913.1_pt1 | contig 56144 bp, 54 predicted proteins | sample 5400061 | NCBI WGS metagenome assembly WNGA01 (sample SAMN13153366, study PRJNA577476) | soil metagenome | isolation source: 100 cm soil or saprolite under grassland replicate 2 | place: USA:California | collected 2016-06-15
TCACGATCCCCGGCGATCTGTCGTCCGCGGCGTTCGTCCTGATCGCGGCGCTCATTGTCCCCGGCAGCGACGTCAGCGTCGAAAACGTGGGCCTCAACCCGACCCGCGCCGGCGTCCTCGACGTCCTCCGCGCGATGGGCGCCGACCTCGAGATCACGCCAACCACGGAGGCGATGGGCGAGCCGGTCGGCACCGTCCGCGCCCGCGCCTGTCAGCTCCGAGGCACCGACGTGAGCGGCGAGCTCGCCCTGCGCGCCATCGACGAGATCCCCGCGCTCGCCGTCGCCGCGGCCTGCGCCGACGGTTCCACCACGTTCACCGATCTCGCCGAGCTGCGCGTGAAGGAGTCCGACCGCATCGTCGCCATCACCCGCGAGCTTCGCCGCGCCGGCGTCTCCGTCGAAGAACACCCCGACGGCCTCACCGTCACCGGCCGCGCCGGCGATCCCCCCACCGGCGGCACCGTGGAACCGGAGCACGACCACCGCATTGCGATGTCCGGCGCCATCCTCGGCCTCCTCTCCGACACCGACACCACCGTCCCCGCCGCCGACATCGCCACGTCCTTCCCAAACTTCGCCTCCACCCTGCGCGCCCTCGGCGCCGATATCTAAACCCACGAGCGAACGACTAACGGATCCCCGAACGAGGACGATAGGACGACCGAGACCGAGACCCTGCTACCACCGCATGGCCACGGCTACGCCGGTGACCGGCTCGCCGCCGCGCCCGCGAACAATCGTGACGTACGCCCCCGCGACGGTCAGCGCCGCGCCCGCACCGATGAGAACGCCGCCCGCCGCGTTCCGGGTTCGGTTCGCGTCGCACGACGTCGCCGTGCAGTCGCCGTTCGACGCCAGCACCGCGAACCCCGCGCCGATCGCGAGCGCGTCCGCGACCGTGCACACGTCGCAGCTCTTCGACTCGGTGGCGATGGGCAGCGCGGCGGGCGCCGCGCCCTCGGTCGAGTACAGGCGCGCGACCGTCTTGTAGCTGTTGCCGGCGACCTCGATCTTGACCCGCACGATGTGCCCCACGTCCAGCAGCTGCCCGATCGCCTTGAGGCACGGCGAGCTGTCGCAGCGCTGCAGCTCGGGGTGACTGTCGAGCTTCTTCGACGTGTCGGTCGGGTCGAGCACCTGAACCCCCGCGCGCACGAGCCCCAGGATGAACCCGTCCTGCAGCTGGATCCCGAGCGCCGGCGGGGGCGAGCCGTCCAGTTGGAACTCGTACACGGCCACTCGCACCTTGGCGTAGGCGGGGCCGCCCGCCAGCAGCAGCGGCAGACCGAGCAGCAGACCCGACACCAACGCAAACGAAGAGCGCATGGGGCACGGCATTTTAACCCGATTCGACGGGTCGCGCGCGGCTAGCCGCTCTCGCGCGCAGCGCGAGTTTGCGGCTATTTGTGCGACAGTCGACTAGCGCGCCGGGCACATCGGGCGATCGCACGAGGGTGGCAGCTTGTGCGGGCCCAGTCCGAAACAGTAATGCACGGAGCTGTGATCCGGCAGGCGCGGGCAGCGCGCCGCCGCGAAACACTCGGCGCGATCCACGCCCGCTTCGCACGACATCAACATCTGCGGCTGGTGCGAGACGTAGTCGAGCTCGACACGTGCGCGCCCGAACACGCCCGCGCCCACGAGTCCATCCAGCTCGGGCCCCTCGGGCCGGACGTCGAAGCGCAACGCCTGCAGGAAGGCGGCGTCGTCGTCCACCACCGCGACCGGGATGTTGCCGCCGAGCTCGAGGTAAGCCGCGGAGTGCTGCGCCTTTTCGGGCTCGCGGGTGTCGGCGTCGCACGGCTGCGCGCATGCTCGGTTCTCGCTGTCCATGACGTTGAGGAACGACACCTGCTCGGTCCGGCGGGATCGGGCGAGCTCCACGCACGCTCCCGGATCCGCGTTCTCGCTCAACTCGCGATCGACGAATGCCAGCCGCGGCAGCGACGACCAGCTCGCGGGGATCGCGTTCGGCCAGGTGGCGAGAAAAAGCGACGCCGTCCGTGGCGGCAGCGCGGGCAGCGTCACCGTGTCCGGGGCGGGCAGCAGTGCGGCGGCGCGCGCGACGCGATCCCACGCCGACTGGCTCAGTACGAGCGGCCCCATGCCGGTCGACAACAAGAGCGCGAGATCCGTCCCTGTGGACTGCGCCGCCGCGTCGCTCGCCGTGCAGCAGACGGGGGCGGGCTCGGTGGTCGCGCTCGGGACGAACGGCCGTGGCGCCGCGCAGGTCCGCATCACCACCCGCGTCGCCGGCAACACCAGCGGTCCGCGCAAGCCGAGGAAATCGGATCTGCCGTCGACCGTGTACTCGCCGCCACCGTAAAGTGAAAACCGGTACACCGCGAACCCCGCGTCGGCGAGGAAAGAAGCGTCGGCCCCGACGTGATTCCAGAACGTCATCGACGTGCAGCGCGCCGCCGCTCCCGCGAGCATGCACGCTTCGCCGAACCGGAATTGCAGCGAGAATCCGCGCATCAGCGTGCCGCCGAAGATGCCTTGCGGCGCGAGGCTGCCGTCACCGATCGCGGCGACCGGCATTCGCACCAGCTCGTGGTCGCGGAAGCGGGCGCGCAGAGTCCCGGCGGGGGCCGCCGCCCCCGCATCGAGCAGATCGAAACCGCCCCGAATCGGGCTCACGCCCCCTGAAGCGTCGCCTGCGAGGGCGCTGGCCACGCTGCCGCTGTCGACCACCATGTCGAACGCGGTGCCGTCGGTTCCGACCGCCTTCGCCAGCAGCGCGCCGTCGCCCGCGAGGCCGCCGCCCATCGGAGCGCGCGCGAGCGCGATCGGGAAGGAATCCACCAGCGTGCTGGGCGTCGGGTCGCAGCCGCCGGCCAGTGCCGAGACCGCGAGCGCCACCACGGCGTAGGCCGACCGTGCGCGGACCGCGCCGCCGCTCCGGGCGCGCGCCGCGGCTCGGGTCATTCTTCCTTCTCTTCGAGCTTTCGCTTCATTCGCCCGAGCAGGGCGTCGAAGCCTTCCTTCTTGATGATCTTGTTGAACTCCGCGCGGTAGTTCTCGAGCATGCTCTGCTCGTCGGTGACGACGTCGTAGACGACCCAGCGGTCTTTCCATAGCAGCTTGTACTCGAGAGCGATCTTCACCTTCTTGCCGCGCGCGGTGGTCAGCAACGTGCCGGTCACGTCGGCCTCGTTGCTGTCCTTGGTCTCCTTGTCGTACTTGATGGTGTAGTTCGGGTTTCCGTGGACCTGCTTGAGGTAGCTACGCTCGACCAACTCGCGCAGCGTATCGACGAACTGCTCGCGCTGCTTTGGGGTGAGCGTGTCCCAGTTCTTGGCTAGCGCGCGTCGGGCCAGTTCGGCGTAGTCGAGGAACGAGCCCACCAGCTTGCGCACTTCGGCGCGCTGCAGCTCCGCCTCGGGTGACCAATTGGGGCGGTTCTTTTGCAGGATCTTGTCCAGCTTCTCGTTGGACTTCTTGAGCTCCGCCATTGGGCTCGAGTTTGCGGGCGGCGGTCCCGACGCCTTCTCCGGCAGAGGGGCTTCCGCCGCCGCCTTGTCGGCCTTCGCGACCGCGGCTTTGGCTGGCTTGGTCGCCTTGGCTGGCTTGGCCTTCGCGACAGAGGTGGCGGCGAGTGTCAGAGACACGACGACAGCGACGGCAAGTCGGCCCAACATCGACGGATGGCTCTGCATTTTCGTCCTCTTCATACCTGGGACGGCCCGCGGAGGGAAGTTATGCAGGCTCCGAAGCTGCGTGCTACCGTGAAACACAATGGCGTCGCAGGACCGTCCCGCCCAAAGCAGGGGGGATGAACGCGTGGGGGAGCGCGAGCTTGCCTCGCGCGAGCCCGTCGCGGGAGGTGCGGAACCCTCCCAGGGTTCCGCAGAGAACGACGGGTTCGACGCCAAGAATTGGCTGGCCCAGGCGACAGGGGAAATTCGCGACAACTTCGCCCGCAACCGGCGGGTGATGTCGTTCCCCGAGTACCTGGCGTTGTTCGGCGCCGATCCCGCGCACCAGCTGCGGTCGGCTGGCCAGTACCTACGCGATGTGTTCGACTATTTCGGCAGCGAGACCGTGCGCACGCCGCGTGGCCCGATGACCCACTGGCGGCTGTTCGACTGCCCATGGGACGGCGGCAAGGACGCGCTCGCCGGTCACGAAGAAGTGCAGGGCGCGGTGTATCGGCTGGTGTCGAACTTCGCGCGCGAGGGCCGCACCAACCGCCTCATCCTTCTGCACGGCCCGAACGGCAGCGCCAAGTCCACGTTCGTCGCGTGCCTCCAGCGCGGCATGGAGCACTACTCGACGCTCGACGAAGGCGCGCTCTACAAGTTCAACTGGATCTTCCCGTCGCAAAAGCTGACCAAGGGCGGCATCGGCTTCGGCGGCGGTTTCGAGACCGGCGGCTCGCAGGATAGCTTCGCGTACCTCGACGACGAACTCATCGAGTCGAAGATCTCGGACGAGATGCGCGACCACCCGCTGCTGCTCGTCCCGCGCAACAAGCGTCGCGATCTGATCGGCAAGCGGCTGTCCGCCGCCAACCGCGAGGGGTTCAAACCCGCCGACTACTTCCTGCGCGGGGATCTCTCGCACCGCAATCGCCAGATCTTCGAGGCGCTGCTGTCGTCGTACCACGGCGATCTCGCCAAGGTGCTGCGCCACGTCCAAGTCGAGCGGTTCTTCGTGTCGCGGCGCTACCGCCAGGCGGCGGCGACGGTCGAGCCGCAGCTGGCGGTGGATGCCCGCTCGCGCCAGCTGACGATGGATCGCTCGCTCGGCTCGCTGCCGCCCGCGCTGCAGTCGCTGACGCTTTACGAGTACCAGGGCGAGCTCGTCGACGGGAACCGCGGGGTGATCGACTTCGCGGATCTGCTCAAGCGTCCGCTCGAGGCGTACAAGTATTTGCTGGGGACGGTCGAGCAGGGGCGGGTGTCGCTCGACGTCGCGTCGCTCGAGCTCGACACCGTGTTCATCGGCTCGTCCAACGAGGGGTATCTCGCGGCGTTCAAGGAGACTCCCGACTTCCAGTCGTTCAAGGGCCGGATGGAGCTGGTGCGGGTGCCGTACCTGCTCGACTACCGCGTCGAGCAGCGAATCTACGACGCGCAGATCCGCGCCGCGCACGCCGAGTCGGGCCGACACGTCGCGCCCCACGTCTCATGGGTGACAGCGCTGTGGTCGGTGTTGACCCGGATGCGCAAGCCGCTGGCCGAGAAGTACGGCAAGGCGTTGTCCGACATCGTGGTGAAGCTGGGCCCGCTCGAGAAGGCCCAGCTCTACGCCGAGAGCACCACGCCCGATGGGTTGTCGAGCGAGCAGCAGCGTGACCTGCTGGCGGGGATCGAGAAGGTCGCGCGCGAGTCCGACAGCTATCCCAACTACGAGGGCCGCACCGGCGCGTCGCCGCGCGAGATGAAACTACTGATCATGAACGCGGCGCAGAGCCCCCGCTACGCGTGCCTGTCCCCGTTCGCCATGTTCGACGAGCTCGAGGAGCTGGTCCGCGCCGTCACCGTGTACGAGTTCCTGAAGCAAGAGCCGCTGCCCGGCGGCTTTCACGAAAACCGCAAGTTCATCTTCCAGGTGCGCGATCGCCTCATCGACCGCATCGACGACGAGGTGCGGACGTCGATGGGCCTGGTCGAAGAGCGCCGCTACATCGATCGCTTCGAGCGCTATGTCGCCCACGTGTCTTACTGGGTCAAGCGCGAGAAGGTCCCGAATCCGATCACGGGTCGAGACGAAGATCCCGACGAGGACATGATGGCGGACGTCGAGCGCATCCTCGAGGTGTCGGGGAAGCGTGACGAGTTCCGGCGCGAGGTCATCAGCCGCATCGGCGCGTGGTCCGTGGATCACCCTCGCCAGAAGCCCGACTACGAGAGAATTTTCCCGCGCCCGATCATTGCGCTGCGCGACGCGTTCTTCGAGGAGCGCAAGAAGCAGGTCCGCAAGATCAACGAGGACCTGCTGGTCATGCTCACCGACGGCCCCGACCGCATGCAGCCCGACGCTGCCGCCGCCGCGACCACGACCCTCAACACCATGAAGTCCCGCTACGGCTACTGCGACAACTGCGCCAAAGACGCGGTCTTGGCGCTCATCCGCAAGCGCTACAGTTAGGTACACACGGCGTTCACTTAGACCGACGCCCCGCGCGCCGCCAACAAGCGGCAGGTGGCGATGGCTAGACCGCGACCTTCGCGCCGCGCGTAGCGGGGTCGCGCGCTCACTGACGATCTCCGGGGCGCACCTCACCCCTGTTTCGCGCGGATCGAAGCCAACCCCACGAGCCGAGCCAACCTTCGCGCGATTGCGGCGCGCGGGGCGTCGGTCTAAGTGAACGCATTGCAGCCTGCCCCTCCCGCGAAGCGAGCGAAGCGAGCGCGCCGCGCTACGGCGCACCGCGGGCCGGCAGCGGCGATGCGATCGGCGGCGCCTCGTTCGACGTCGATGCCACCGGGCTGGCCTCGCGGCCGGCGGAGAGCCTGTCGACGGTCTCGAGCAGGTTGGCGGCGAGGTCGCGCGCGAGCGGAACGTCGCGCTGGATCGAGCGCGAGATGTCGCGTCCGCGCTTTCGTTCTTCGGGCGAGCTGGGGTTGGCCAGCGCGCGCCGGTATTCGAGCGTGTGCAAGATCTGGAGTCGCATGGAATCGCCAACCCGCCCGACGAGGTCGCGCTCGTCGCCGCCCAGCGCGCCCGGCGGCCACTCGCGCCAGCCGGTCGGCCCCAGCACCCACAGCCGGCCGAGCTCTCCGAACGTGCCGTTCTTGGCGAGGTCCTCGATGACGGCGATCCGGCGATCGTCGAGCGGGAAGTTGCGGCCGTAGACGTGATAGAGGAGGGCGCCCTCCGATGACACCTCGACGCGCACCACCAGACCGCCGAAGTCGAACAGTGGCAGCGTGCCCGCCGATAGCGTGTCGCGGATGCGGCCGCGCTCGGCGACGCCGGGGGCGCCTGCGGACCCCTCGCTGGGCAGCGCCCGCGGCGTACGCCGCTTCTTGCGCATGAAGTCGGCGAGCTGGTCGATGCCGACCACGACGTTCAGCGCGCCGTGACCCTTGTAGCCGGCGTGGTAGACGCCGACCAGCTCCAGCTCGCGGGACTTGCACGACGCCGCCAGCACCGGGCTGCCCGAGTTGCCCTCGGACAAGAGCGCATCGACGACGAAGTCCACGTGGTCCCAGCCCTGTTCCTGATCGCGGTCATAGGGGTTGACCACCTTGCCGCTCGAGACCGCCTGCATGACCCCGAGCGGGAAGCCGCGCACGATCACCGCGTTGCCCTGGCGTAGCGCCGCGCTGCGGCCGATCTTGTACGGCAGCACGGTCAGCTTCTGCGGTGCCTTGAGAATAGCCGCGTCGAGCAGCGGATCGGCGGCCACCCGCTGCAGCGCGATCTGCCCGGGATCGAAGTCGTCGCGCTCGTCGCGCACGATGCGGAGCCTGTCCTCGACGCGCTTGCAACCTTCGGGGACGCCTTCGATGCGGTGGAGTAGGTCGGTGACCTCGGGCCACGACGCGACGTGCTCGTTCGTGAACAGGTAGGTCTCGTTGCCGACGACCTCGTAGGCGAACGCGGTGCCGAGCTCGCTCGCCTGCACGCGCCGCCGCCGCAGCTTGCCGTCGGGGCCGAAGAACGGACATTCGTACTTGGCCGACGATCGCACGAGGTAGCTGTACTGGCTTCGCGGTCCCTGCTCGAGGTCACGGGTGCGCAGCGACTGAACTTGCAGCGTGTCGGCGTAGGCGCCCTCGCACACCTGGCCCGTGGTCGCCGACAGCCGCGAGCGGGTGACGACGTCGAACGCCAGGCCGATCACGATCAGCACCCCGATGAGGGGCAGCGCGCCCGGCATCCAACGGGGCAATCGGCTGGCCAGCGATGGTAACTTCATCTCGCGCCCGAGTTCAGCGTACCATGGGCGCCCGCGTCAGCCCGAAAACATGGCCAAGTCACCGACGGCGATACACACCGACATCATCCGCGCCGCGGTCGCCCTCGCGAGCAAGTCCAGCGTGGATCACCTGCTTTACGTCGGGGACGTGCCGCTGCCCGACGAGGTGTTCCGCGGCCACGCCCGCGCCCGCAAGAAGCTGGCGCAGGCGGTGGTGGGCCCGTCGCAGCGCGAGATCATCGCGGCCAAGGGCGTGCCCGTGCTGCCGCTTCCCGAATACGACCTCGGCCGTCCCGAGAAGCTGAAGATCGCGCTCGTGAGCGGCATAGCGCGCGGGCTCTACAAGGAGGGCGACGTCGTTGTCAGTCTGCTCGCGCGCAAGCCGGCCGCGCAGCCCGACTCGATCCTGGTCGTCACCGTGGGCCAAGAAGAGGAGGACGGCTCGTTCGGGTTCTTGCAGGCCGAAGGCGTCTCGGCCGGCGTGATGGACGCGCTCATCGAGCTCGCGGTGTCGATCGGCGTCGAAGGCTGGGAGGGCAGGCCAGTGGGCGCGCTGTTCGTGGTCGGCGACTCGAATACGGTCATGGAGAAGTCGCGTCAGCTGACGCTCAACCCGTTCCAGGGTTACTCCGAGGATGAGAAGAACATCATGAACCCCGACGTGCGGCACGCGCTGCACGCCTTCGCGGTCCTCGACGGCGCGTTCATCGTGCGCGAGGACGGCGTGGTGGTCGCAGCCGGCCGGTATCTCAACTTCGACGAGGAGCAGGAGCTGGACGTGCCGCTCGGCCTCGGCGCGCGGCACATGGCGGCGGCCGGGATCTCGCGCGACAGCGACGCCATCGCGATCGTCGTCTCGCAGACGTCGGGCTCGGTGCGCGTGTTCCGCCGCGGCAAGGCGGCGCTCGAGCTCGCGCCCCGGATGCGAAGAAGCTGAGTTGTTTCGCCCTCAGGAACCCTGGGGTCCCGAACCTCCCGCGATGCGCTCGCACAAGCCCAGCTTGTGCTCCCTCACTGCCCTCGGAACCCTAGGAGGGTCCCGAACCTCCCGCGACGAGCTCGCACAAGCGGAGCTTGTGCTCCCTCACGCGCTCCGCGCGGCGCCGATTTGCCGGGTCCGCGGCTTCCGGATACCATGCCCGTCGTGCGAATACGCGCCATCCCCGGTGGCTTACTGGTAGCGACCATGATGGCTACAGTGGCGGCTGCGGTCTCGCTCCCCGCCACGGTCGCGCGCGCCGAAGACGCGGAGAAAGCGCGCGAGCTGTACCGGCAGGGCTCTAAGTATTACGACGTCGGCCAGTTCGACAAAGCGATCGAATCCTGGCAGCAGGCCTACGACCAGAAGCCCGACCCGAGCTTTCTCTACAACATCGCGCAGGCGTACCGGCAGAAGGAAGACCCGAAGCAGGCGATCTTCTTCTACAAGAGCTACCTCCGGAACTCGCCCAAGGCCACCAACAAGGCCGAGGTGCAGCAGCGCATCGATGCGCTCCAGAAGCTGCTCGATTCGGGCGGCAGGGGGACAGGGACGATACCGCCGCCTCCCACGACCGCGCCGCCGCCCGTGGTTGCGCCGCCGCAGACGACGACCCCGCCGGGCATCGTGGTGACGCCGCCGACACCGATCACCCCGCCCCCGCCCACGACCACGCAGCCTCCGGGGTTTGGCGGCCCGCCGCCGGAGGTCCTGGGCGGGCCCGAAGCGGTGGCCGCCGCCAACCTGCCCGACCGCAACCGGCCGCTCGACCTCGCCGCCGCGATCGGCTTCGATTCGTGGTCGTCGGGAGTCGCCGGCTCGGCTGACCCGGCGTTCGCGTTCACGCTCAGCGGCGGCTACACGTTCGGGTCGCCGCAGTCGAACGTGCGGTTCCGGCTGGGCGGGCTGTTCGGGTACACGTTCCTGACCGAGATGTCGTGGCGCGAGACGTTCCTGTCGTTGGTGATCGATCCGACGCTGGAGATTCGGCTCGCGCCGCGCTGGTTTCTCACCGGCGATCTCGGCCTCGGAATGCTCACCATCCTCGGCCTCAAGCCGCAGTCCGTGCTGTTGCAGCAGACGCAGATGCTGATGATCAACGGCGCGCAGAGCTTGTTCCTGGCGCGGCTCGGCGCCGGCATCCACTATCGCGTCAGCAACGAGCTCTGCGTGTTCCTGTCGCCCGCGATCGCAAACAGCCCGAAGAAGACGCATTACTACGACAACATCTCGCGCGTCGAAATGCTGCTCGGAATCGCATTCCGGCCGTAGACTTTCCGCCCGTGCAGTGTGTGATTCTGGCGGGCGGCCTCGCGACCCGAATGCGGCCGCTCACCGACGTGATGCCGAAGGCGATGATCCCGGTCGAGGGAAAGCCGTTCATCGACCACCAGCTCACCCACCTCGCGGCGACCGGGGTCACGGATGTCGTGCTGTCGATCGGGTATCGCGGCGACGCGCTCCGCGACCACGTCGGCGACGGCGCGCGGTTCGGGGTGCGCGTGCGCGCCGTCGACGAAGGCCCGAACCTGCGAGGGACCGCGGGCGCCCTGCGGCTGGCGCTGGATGAGGGCGTGCTCGAGCAAGCGTTCCTGGTCACCTACGGCGACTCGTTCTTGCCCGTCGATTTCGCCGCGGTGTTCGCCGCGTTCCGCGCCGCGCGCCAGCCAGCCCTGATGACCGTGTTCCGGAACGAGGGACGCTGGGACACGAGCAACGTCATCTTCGACGGCCGGATGGTGACCCTCTACGACAAGCACCGCCGGACGCGGCCCGCGGCCGATTTCACCTTCATCGACTACGGGCTTGCGGCGCTCGAGCGCGCGGCGGTGGCGCAAGAGGTCCCAGCCACGGGGAAGTCCGACCTCGCCGAGCTTTACTTCACGCTTTCCCGGCGCGGTGCGCTCGCGGGACTGGAAGTCAGCGAGCGCTTCTACGAGATTGGCTCGCCGGCCGGCCTGGAGGACTTCGCGGGATGGCTGCGCGCGCGTCGCTAATCGTCCTCGACCGGGACGGCGTGCTCAACCGGCTCATCGACAACCCGGCTGAGCCGCGGCCCGACAGCCCGATGCGCGTCGCGGAGGTGCAGGTGTTTCCGTGGGTGCCGGCGGCGCTGCGCGATCTCACGGAAGCCGGCTTCGGGTTGACGATCGCGAGCAACCAGCCCTCGTGGGCCAAGGGCAAGACTACCCGCGCGGATCTGGATGAGGTCCACGCGGCGCCTGGATGGTCGGCGACCGCGCGCCGGACGTGCTCGCGGGCGCCGCGCACGGCATGCGCACGGCGCTGCTCGCCCCCGCCGATTCGGCCGAGCTGACGGTCCTGGCCGCGCGCGCGGTCCGGGCTACTTTCCAGGGACGCGATCTGCGGACTTTTGCCGATTTCTTGCTCGGGTCGCGCGCGGCAAGCGACCCCTGACGTCAGCCCGCGGGCGCCGCGAGGTCGACGACGACGAGGTGGCCATCATCGTGAATCCGGCGGCGGCTCGCCGCCAGCGCGTCGACCGCATCTAACATGTGCAGGAACGACGGGGCGGTTTCCCGCCAGATCCTCCATCGACCCGTCAGCTGCCTCGCCCAGTGTGCGCGGCGATAGAGCTCGTTCTCGGCCTTGTCGGGGCGAACGAACGCGAAGTAGCGGAGACCTAGAGATTGCAGATACTCCGCGATCGCTTCGGCACCGCGCCCGAGCGGCAGTCCGGGTCTCGGGCTGGCCGCGCCCGGAAGGTCGAGGTGGAGAATCGGATTGCGCGCGTAGTCGAGATGATAAGGCCGCTCGATCATGACAAGCATCCGTTCGCCGGCCGGCACGTCCTCTTGCATGCGCCGCACTTCATCGCCGCCTGGCGCGAGCCACGGCGGAGGCTTGGGACCCGTCAACCGGGCGTACGGCAGGTCGAGGTTGCGGTGAAGCGTCGACGACCCGCGCTGAACCTGGATCACCAACACGAACGCGACGACCGAGATTCCGACGCGCACGAGGGTGGAGCGCGTGCGCATGACCTGCTCGGCCCCCGCCAGGCCCGAGGCGAGCGCGAGGGCGACCACGAACCCGAAGTAGTAGCGTGCGACGGTGAAGTTGCCGGCGAATGGCAAGCTGGCGGCCAGGGACGCAAGTCCCAACAACGCTCCGACGACGAGACCCCACAGCGGCCCGCGGTGCGAATCCCGGGCGACGAGAGGCGCGCCCAAGAGCAGCAACGGCAACGCCCGAATCGGTTCTTGGTGGAACACGGCCGACCAGACCGCGTGCAACCGCTCGTCCACCGTCGCCTGGCTGGTGATGGCGGCGAAGCTCAGATCGGCATTACCGGGGTAAAGCGGGTACAGGAGCGTGCGGTTGGAGCGAAAAGCAAGTACCCACCATGGCACCAGAAGAGCGCACATCACCCCGCCGGTCTGGGCGAGGGCTTTCAACCGACCACGCAAGTCGGCGAGCACGCCGCCGCGTGAGTCGAGCAGCAAGCCGCCGAGCAGAGCAGCGACCACCAGCTGATAGTTCTGCCGTAGAGTGCAGACCGCTGCCGCCGGCAGCGCAACGAGAGCAGCCGCCCGAACCTCCGCAAGCCCCCGGCGGCTGACGAACACCAACGTGCGATAGATGGCGAGGAAACCAGCGACCCCCGACATCTCACTCGCGCTGTTGATGCGGAGCTCGGGAATGCTGAGCAAGACCGCCAACAACACCAGCGTCGCCACGCTCGGCGTTCGCTGCGATTCGGTCGCAGCACCCAGGATGAGGCCGACCACGAGCAACAAGGCGATCCCCTGATCGAACAGCGCGAGCCGATCATCCGAGGCTACGATCTGAACCATCGCCTGCAGGTACGACTGCCCGCCCAGCGCTCCCATGCGCCGGATGCTGAACGGGTCGACGAACGTCCCCGTCTGCTGGATCATCTTGATGAAGGGGATGTACGCGAGCCAGTCGTCGCTCGGGTTGGGGATGTTGGGCGCCGCCGCGCCGGCGTAGATGAATCCGGCCGCCAGAACCAGCGCCGCAACGAGGGGGAAACTCCAGCGGCGGGGCCGCCAATCTGCCGCCCGCCGGGCGCGCGCGAGCAGGTCTCGCGCGGCCCACACCACGCCGCCGAAGGTCCAGACCAGCAGCACCGGCCGCGTGGCGCCGCCGAGCAGGCAGAGGAGACCACCGACCGCGACCGTGGCCGATGCACCCCAGACCACCCGCAAGCCGGAGTCGGCGTCGTGCGCCGGAGCGAGCCAGCGCCGGATGGCCTCGCCCCATCCCAGCCAAGACGCGAGCAAGACGACTCCCCACGCCGCGGCCGCCCACGTCGTGCCGGTCACCGCCGCCCCCAACTGACGGCATCACAAACCTCGAGCGTGCGCTCGCCGGCGGCGGTCACAGCGCGTCCGCCGCGATGCGCATCAGCTCGTCGTCGGTGAGCGGAATCGGGTTGCCCTTCATGCTGCTCGCCACCCGCGCTTTGGCCACCAGCGGCTCCAAGTCCGCCTCGGTCATTCCGTGGCGACCGAGACGAGGCACCTCCAGTGAGGTGACGAGGTCGGCGACCCGCTGGATCCCTTCTTCGATGCCGCCACCCGCGCGCCCGCACAGCAGCGCGCCGAGCTCGGCGTAGCGGGCGAGCGCGGGCCCCCCCGGCGCGCGCTCGCGCAACGCCGCGAGGTTGGTCTCTAATACCGGGACCAACAGCGCCGCGCACACCGCGCCGTGCGGGGCATCGAACATTCCGCCCACCGGCGCCGCGAAGCCGTGCACGGCGCCGAGCCCCGCGTTGGCCAGGCACAGACCGCCGAACAGGCTGGCCACCGCCAACGCTTCGCGGTCCGCGGGCGCGACGCCCGCGCCGGCGCGCGCCGCGCGGTACGCGGCGGGCAGCGCGGCCAGCGACCGTCGGATCCCCTCGCGCGCGAGCGCGTCCGTGAATGGGTTCGCGCGCAGCGACACGAACGGCTCGATGAGCTGCGAGAGCGCGTCGAGCCCGCTCGAGGCGATCACCTCGGCCGGCAGGTGCTCGAGCAAGTCGGGATCGACGATCGCCAACCGTGGCAGCATGAGCGGGCTGCGCAGGCTCGCCTTCACGCGGTGCTCGGGGGACGCCAGCACCGCGTTGCGGGTCACCTCGGAGCCGGTCCCCGCGGTGGTGGGAACCGCGATGCAGGGCAGGGGACCACGCGCGAGCGGCTGGCCCCGGCCAACGACCTCGAGGTAATCGATCGGATCCCCCGGGTTCGCGAGCAGCACCGCGATCGCCTTGGCGGCGTCGAGCGCGCTGCCGCCCCCGAACCCTACGACCACGTCCGCGCCGGCTGCGCGACCCGCGGCCACGCCCGCGCGCGCGGTGTCGATCGTCGGCTCCCCCGCGACCGTGAACACCGTCACCGCCATGCCCGCCTCGGTGAGGCGCGACGTCGCGGTCGCTGCCCGCGCCCGCGACCGCCCGGTCACCACCAGCGCGCGCGTTCCCAGCTCAGCCGCCAACCCACCCAGGCGGGCGGTGCTGCCCGCGCCGAACACGATCCGCGCCGGGGCCGCCAGCTCGAACGCGAGAGTCGGCAGCATGGCTCACCAGCCTCGGTCGTCCGGAAACACGTTCACGTAGCGCGCAGCCGTTCGCGGCTCGGCCATCATGCCCTCGACCGTGTCGCGCCAACGCAGGTAGTGGCCGCTCTGCTTGTGGGCGCCCGGCGCGTCCGCATTCCGGTACACCTCCACCAGTACGAAGCGCGTCGGATCCTCGCGAGACTGGACGACGTCGAACCGCGCGACCCCGGGCTCGCGCACGCTGTTGCTCGCGTTGTCCACGGTTGCCGCCCGGAACGCCTCCACGGCCTCGGGCTTGACCCGGACGTGGACGTGGACGACCAGCAGCGTTCTGACCTCGGAATCAGGGGAGGATGGAGACATCTGGCTTGACTCTATCCGGGGTCGCCGTAACGTACGCGCATTCGAGACGGCCAGGCACGTAGCTCAGTGGAAGAGCACTACCTTGACACGGTAGGGGTCGGCGGTTCAATCCCGCCCGTGCCTACCCTTTCCGTCGCCCGTGCCGGGCACCGCTGCCCGCCGTCCTCGTTGCCAGCCGGATGAAGCGCGAAGGACCCATCCGGCCCCGCGACAAGGGCGACGTTCCGGACGACCCGCTGTCTCGCATGCGGCACTCGGCTTCGCACGTCATGGCCGACGCCGTTCGTCGACTGCGGCCGAACGCGAAGGTCGCGATCGGCCCTGCGATCGAGAACGGTTTCTACTATGACTTCGAAACCGAGCCGTTCGCGCCCGAGGACGCCGCGCGCATAGAGGACGAGATGCGCAAGATCGTGGCCGAGAACCTACCGTTCGAGCGTCACGTGGTGACGCGCGCCGAGGCACTCGAGCGCTTTCGCTCGCGCGGTGAGAAGTACAAGGTCGAGATCATCGAGACCATTCCGGAAGGCGACGAGGTCTCGTACTTCCAGCACGGCGACTTCATCGATCTCTGCCGTGGCCCGCACGTCGAGCGCACCGGCGACATCAAGGCGTTCAAGGTGCTGTCGTTCGCGGGCGCATACTGGCGCGGCGACGAGCGCAACGCGCAGCTGCAGCGGGTGTACGCGACGGCGTTCGGCTCGCAGGCCGAGCTCGACGAGCATCTCGCGCGGCTCGAGGAGGCCAAGCGCCGCGATCACCGCACGCTGGGCGCGGCGCTGGATCTGTTCTCGTTCGACGAGCTGGTGGGTCCGGGGTTCGCGCTCTGGCATCCGAAGGGTGCGTTCGTGCGCTACCAGATCGAGGACATCATCCGGCGCGAGAACATGCGCCGCGGCTACGAGCTCGTGTACACGCCGCACCTCGCGCGCGAGCAGCTGCTCGAGACCTCGGGGCACCTCGCGCATTACAAGGACAACCTGTTCGGCGGCATGGAGCTCGACGGCCAGCGCTACCTGGTCAAGCCCATGAACTGTCCGTTTCACGTCGCAATTTACCGCTCGCAGCTCCGCTCTTACCGCGAGCTGCCGCTGCGCTACTCGGAGCTCGGCACCGTGTACCGCTACGAGCGTTCGGGCGTGCTGCACGGGCTTCTGCGCGTCCGCGGCCTGACCATGGACGACGGTCACCTGTTTGTCCGCGAAGAACAAATAGCGGACGAGATCAGCGATTGCCTCACGTTCGCGCTCGACATGCTGGCGCTGTTCGGGTTCGACAAGTTCGACCTCTATCTCGCGACCCGCCCCGAAAGCTTCATGGGCGAGCCCGAGGCGTGGGAGCGCGCCGAGGCGGCGCTGCGTGGCGTGCTGGAGAAGACCGGCCGTAAGTTCGAGCTCGATCCCGGTGGCGGCGCGTTCTACGGCCCCAAGATCGACCTCAAGATCAAAGACGCTCTCGGCCGTGAGTGGCAGTGCTCGACATTCCAGCTCGACTTCCAGCTGCCCGAGCGGTTCCAGCTCGAGTACGTCGGGCAGGACGGCACCCGCAAACGTCCGATCATGATCCACCGCGCGCTGCTGGGATCGATGGAGCGCTTCATCGCGGTCTTGATAGAGCACTTCGCGGGCGCGTTTCCGCTCTGGCTCGCGCCGGTGCAGGCGCGGGTGGTGACGGTCAGCGAAAAAGCGGAGGCCTACGCCCTCGAGGTCCGCGACCGGCTCCGGGCCGCCGGTCTGCGCGCCGAGGCCGACACCTCGGCCGAGAAGCTGGGCGCCAAGATTCGCAAGGGCACACTCGAGAAGATCCCCTACCAGGTCGTGGTCGGGGAGAAGGACATGGCGGCCCGCGTCGTCTCGCCCCGCACCCGCGAGGGCAAGCAGCAACCCGCGGAACCCCTGGATGATTTCTGCCGGCGCGTCGCAGCTGAGGCCGCCATCCCCTCGATCGGGGGCCTCCCGCAGCCGCCACCGGCATTACAATGATGAGAAAACCCCGCCACCAGGAGAACGATCATCGCTAGGCCATTCAATCAGGGACCTCCCAGCATCGCGGACAACTATCGCGTCGGGCGTCGTATTCGTGTGCCCGAGGTGCGCGTGATCGGCGCCGACGGCGGCCAGATCGGCGTCATCCCCACCCACGAGGCGATGAAGCTCGCCGAGGAGGCGGGTCTCGAGCTGGTCGAGGTGAACCCACGCGCGGCGCCGCCGGTCTGCAAGATCATGGACTTTGGGAAGTTCAAGTACGAGACATCGAAGAAGGAGAAGGCCTCGCGCCGCCATCAATCGACGATCGTGCTCAAGGAGATCAAGCTCCGCCCGAAGACCGACGACCACGACTTCGACTTCAAGGTGAAGCACATCCGCACGTTCCTCGCCGAGGGCAACAAGTGCAAGCTGGTCATCGTCTTTCGCGGCCGTGAGATCGTTCACCCGGAGACCGGTCAGGCGATGCTCGACAAGGTGGTCCGCGCCGTGACCGACATCGCGTTGGTCGAACAGCGCTCGATGATGGAAGGCCGTCGCATGGTCATGATCATCGGACCGCGCGGTGGCGTGATTCGTGCCCCGGTGGGTGGCGCCGCCAGCGGTCCGCCCCCCAGCCGGCCGAGTGGTGCCGTCGGAACCGGCAGTGGTGGTGGCGGCGGCGGCGCTTCGCCGCCCGCGCAAGCCGCCGCTTCGGGAAGCTCCGGCCCGGCCCAGAAGGCGTAATTCTCGCATACACTGCGGTCGTGAAGGGACTCACGGCCCTCGGGATCGCGTTGGTCGCGACGGCGGCTGCGCTGGCAGGCGGCTGCCGCCGCGAGGGCTGCGTCGGCGGCGACGACGGGAACTGCCAGCCCCCGAGCGCCTGTGCCCCGCTCAGCTTCAGCTGTGACGGCACGGCGGGGAAACTCTCCGTCGGTACCCTCGGGGACGATTCGCCGCGGCCGGCGACCGGCCCCAAGGCCATGGGCACAACCGGCGACATCGTGCTCGAGAACGGCCTCGTGCGCGTCGTCCTCGATGATCCAGCCCACGCCCAGAACCTATCCCCGAGCGGGGGCACCATTCTCGACTTCGCGCCGGTGTCGAGCGGCGCTGCCGGCGACCAAACCAACGCGATCTTTCAGGCGGCGGGGGTGTTGCCGCGCGACGCCGTCGTCTACGAGACGCGGATCTACGACCACCACACCGGCCAACGGATCTCCGACGAGTACGTGTTCGCTGTTTTCCGCGGCCACCTCGCGGGCGACTCTCGCGTCACGGTGGTGACCCGCTACGAGCTGCGCGCGTGCGAGCCCGGCGTGCGCGTCTCTACCGATCTCTACAACGGCGCGCCTGACGCAAACACGTTGTTCCTGGCCGACGGCTTCTTCTGGGGTGACAACACGATGGCGCCGTTCGCGGCGGGGCAGGGCCTCGGGTTTCGTGCGCCCGAGATCGATCTTCTGCACCTCGATCGCGCGTGGCGCGAGTGGCCGCTGGTCGCGGCGCGCTCGCAAGCGCCCCCAGACGTCGCCTACGCGGTGGTGCCCTGCGATCGCTCGCTCGCGGCCGGTTTCACCGGCACGACGTTGACCGCGGTCGGGGTCCCGCTCGCGCCGGTGCTCCCCGGCGACGGCATCCACTACGAGCGCTTCATCGTCGCTACGCCCGGTCCTGGAATCGCACCCGCGGTTGGAGTTGCCCTGTTCGTGCGCAGCAAGCTGCACGGCGAGCCGGTCCCGGTGGAGGTCACGGGTCGCATCGTCGCCAGCGGACAGCGGGTCGAGGCTGATTCGGGGCGCGCGGCGTCGTTGCTGATCTACGAGCCGGCGCTCGGACCCGACCCGGACGATCCGGCGCGCCGCACACCGTGGAGCGAAGCGGTGCCCGACGCGGACGGAATTTTCCGGGTGACGCTGCCGCCACGCCGGAGCTACCGCGCCCAGCCGTTTGCGTTCGGTCTTCCGGCGGCGCCACCAACCTCGTTCTCGGTCGGCGAGGGCAGCGCCGACCTCGGCGACATCACTATCCCCGCGGCCGCGCGACTCACCGTCACGGTGCGCGCGCAGCCCGGCTCGGCGGGCCAGCAGAAGCTCTACGCCGAGCTCGTGCTCATTCGGGTCACTCCGTTTACCGGCAGTCCGCCGTCCATGTACGGCCTCTACCCGGGCTGCGATCCGATGCTCGGGCCTCCCCACGGCGGCTCGGGCGCCGCGTGCAACCGGATGATCACCGACACCGGAATGTTCAAGCTGCTCGTGCCCCCCGGATCGTATTTCGTGTACGCCACCCGCGGCCCCTTCGCGACCCTCGACCGCCGCGAAATTACGGTCCAGGCGGGCGAAGAGAAGCATCTCGACATGTTGGTCGAGCTTCTACCCGGGTTGCTGCCGGACGACGCGGTCTCCGCGGATCTCCACGTGCACGGAGCCGCGAGTTACGACTCGGCGATCCCGGACCAAGATCGAGTGGCAAGTTTCTTGGCCGCGGGCATCGACGTGGTCGTGGCGACGGACCACGACGTCATCACGACGTACGCAAACGCGCTCACCCAAGCGACCCAACCCATCGTCATCATCCCGGGTGTCGAGCAGACACCCAACATCCTGTGGTTCGCGGTCCCCGGCGAAGACTTTCCCAAGACGCTGGGCCACTTCAACTTCTGGCCGCTCGAACCCGATGCGCTTCTGCCGCGCCACGGGGCGCTCTGGGACGAGCTGCGCGAACCCGGCGAGTTGATGGACGACGCGGAACGGATGTTCTCGGATGCGGATCGGGACGGCATCCGCCAGCTGAATCACCCGTTCGGCGGAACGAAGCTCGGGCGCGACACCGGATTCCTGCGCGCGATCGGCTACGACCCTCGCACGCCGATCACGCCCGGCGCGGGGTTCGCCGCCGATGTTCTGCTGCGCTCGCCGGCCGGGGGCAAACACAACATCGACTGGGACGTCCAGGAGGTGATGACCGGCGCCTCCCGCGCGGATTGGTTGCGTTACCGCGCGCTGTGGTTCTCGCTGCTGTCGCAGGGATTCTTGCGAGCGGGAGCCGCCAACAGCGACAGCCACTCGCTCGCGCTCGAGCGCGTGGGTTACCCGCGCAACGTGGTGTTCGGCGTCAGAAAGGGCATGGTCGACGTGAAAAGCTTCGACGACCACGTCCGCCGCGGCCACATGATCGGGACCAATGGCCCGATCTTGGAGGTCGCGATCGAGAGCCCCGGGAAGTCGTACTCGCCCGGCATTCACAAGGACGACTGGATAACGCCCGTTGCCGGGGCCGCGCTGTCGGTGTCCGTGAGGGCCGCGCCCTGGATTCCCGTCGACGAGATTCGTATCTTCGTCAACGGCGCGCTGGCAATGCCGCCGATCGACATCAGCGCGACGTTCAAGGCGGCCGCCCATCTCGGATCGCAGATACCAGCGGTCAAACTGGCGCTGATTCCGCTCGACAAGATCCTGCCGAGCAAGGATGGGCGCCTGCTCAAGGACTCATGGATCGTGGTCGAGGCCGGGCTCAAGCAGGCGACGCCCCCCGACGTGGACGACGATGGCTTACCCGATTTGCCGGACGCGGACGTCGAGGGGCGTCCGAGCGACGACGGCGCACCGCGCTTCGATCTAGAGGCGATCGCGCCCGGCGTCTGGCCGGTCGCGTTCTCGAACCCGTTCATCATCGATGTCGACGGTGACGGCTGGCGCGCGCCGGGCTTGCCGTGACGGGCGGGACGCGGGCGCTCGCCATCACGGCGCTGTCCGTGGCGGCGTTGGGCAGCCCGGCGCCGGTGCGCGCCGCGGGACCTTGTCCGGAGGTTTGGGAAGGCGCGGCCGGGCCGCTGCCCGGCGGCGTCGGCCCGGCCGACTTCGGCACGACCCCCGAGGCGTGTGGCAGCTCGGACATGAGCGCGCGCGTGCGCGGCACGCTGCTGGTGGCGCCCTCGATGCCGGACTACTTCGGCAGCGCCACGGGCGCCGTGCTGCTCCGGATGCGCAAGCCCATCGCCGCGTCCAGCTGGCTGTCGGTCGCGTTCGACGCCTTGACCTACCGCTACGTCAACAATGCGGGTCTGGCGTCGAGCGCCTTTTCGCTCGGCCCACCCACCGTCGCCTACCATCAGGGCTTGTCCGTATCCCCCGCGCTCGCGGCCGCGGTTCACGTCCGCGCGCTCTTGCCGCTCGACACGGCCCGGGCTAATAGCATCGCGACCGGGCTCGAGATCGGCGGCAGCTTGCGCGCGCCGCTGGCGGCACGCTGGGTGCTGGACGGGGGCGCGGCACTGGCGGCGCCCGCGGAGATCGGCGGCGGGCAGGTACACGCGCGCTTCACCCCCGTCGCGCTGGCCGAGCTGTGGTACGCGCCGCGGGCACCGCTGGCCGTCGCCGCGGGGGGGATGGTCGAAGCGCAAATAGCGCCCACCGTCGCGGTCGGCACCGTGGTTCCGCGTCTGGCCGTCCGCGCCGCACTGCGCAGCCGATTCTGGTTGGCGGGCTTGCTCGAGGTCCCGGTGGCTGGAAGCGACCGGACCGACCTCGTCGCGTCGCTGTTCCTGGGCTATTCCCCTTGAAGCACCAACTCTTGCGCGCGGGTCGCGAATCGATTAACTTCCGCGCCTCTCCGTCATGGCCAAGATCAAGATGAAGTCGAATAGCAGCGCGAAGAAGCGCTTCAAGTTGACCGCGAACGGACGGGTCAAGCGCAAGCGCGCCTACCTTCGCCACAACCTCACGTCGAAGTCGACCAGCGCGAAGCGCAAGCTTCGCCGCGGGGCTTACGTGAGCAAGACCCAAGAGCATCAGGTCAAGGCGATGCTCCCGTACGCCTAGTTTCGTAAAAGGAAGTCACATGCCGCGCGCAAAAGGTGGTTACAAGTCCCGTCATCGTCGCAACCGGATCCGCAAGCACGCCAAGGGATTCCGGGGAGGCCGCTCCAAGCTCTGGAAGGCGGCCGTCGAGGCGGTGCACCGCAAGTGGCGCTACGCGCTGTTTCACCGCCGCAAACGCAAGCCAGATTTCCGTGGGCTCTGGATCACCCGCATCAACGCCGCCGCGCGCGAGCACGGCGTTTCGTATTCGCGCCTGATCGCGGCGCTCGACAAGGCGGGGGTGGCGCTGGATCGGAAGATCCTCTCGGATCTCGCGATCAGCGATCCCGCCGCGTTCAAGAAGGTCATCGAGACGGCGCGCGCGGCGGCCTAGCCGCGGACGCCGTCGTCCAATTTGGCGAACACTGGGACGGACGCGCCGCCATGGCTAGCGCGGAAACGTCCAGCATCATCGCCGAGCTCGGTCGGCTGGCGGAGGAGCTCGTCGCCGAGATCGACGGGCTCGCCACCGAGCAGGACATCCGGCTCGCGCAAGCCCGGTACCTCGGCAAGAAGGGGAAGGTCACCGAGCCGATGAAGGCGCTCGGTCGCCTGCCCGCCGGCGAGCGCCCGGCGGTGGGCGAAGCGGCCAACCGCGCCAAGGCGCGCATCGAGGGTGCGGTCGCCGCGAGGCTCGCGGCGCTGGCCGAGGTTGCGCTCGCGGCCGATCTCCGCCGAGTCGTCGACGTCACGCTGCCCGGGCGGGGCGCCCGGCTCGGCACGCTGCACCCGCTCACGCTGGTACGCCGCGAGATCGAGGCGATCTTTCACGGCATCGGGTTCGAGGTGCGGACCGGGCCCTGGATCGAGACCGAGTGGAACAACTTCGACGCGCTCAACACGCCGCCCGAGCACCCCGCGCGCGACATGCAGGACACGTTCTTCGTCGAAGGAGGCCGCATCCTGCGATCGCACACCTCGCCCGTCCAAGTGCGGACGATGATGGCGCAGCCGCCGCCGGTGCGGATCATCGCCCCCGGCAACGTCTTCCGCCGCGACGACGACGCCACCCACACGCCGATGTTTCCGCAGATGGAGGGCCTGCTGGTCGACGAAGGCGTGTCGTTCGCCGACCTCAAGGGCACCCTTCTGCACTTCGTGCACCGGTTCTTCGGCCCGACGCTGGGCGTGCGGCTGCGGCCGAGCTACTTCCCGTTCACCGAGCCGTCTGCCGAGGTCGATGCCGCCTGCTACCTGTGTGCGGGCAGCGGCCAGGTCGGGGGCCGCGGCTGCCGGCTGTGCAAGGGCTCGGGCTGGATCGAGATCGGTGGGGCGGGCATGGTGCATCCGAACGTCTTCCGAGCCGTCGGTTACGACCCGGCGAAGGTGACCGGGTTCGCGTTCGGGATGGGGCTGTCGCGGATGGCGATGCTCAAGTACGAGGTCGACGACCTCCGGGCGTTCTACGAGCACGACGTCCGCTTCCTCGGGCAGTTCAGGTGATGCGATGAAGGTCTCCTTCAACTGGTTGCGCGAGCTGGTCGAGCTCCCTCCCGGTGTCACCGCGGACAGTGTCGGTCTCGCGCTCACGCTCGCCGGGCTCGAGGTCGAGTCGATCGAGCGACGGGGCCGCGATCTTCACGGCGTCGTGATCGCCGAGGTCCGCGGCAAGCGGGCGCACCCGGGTTCGGACAAGCTGAGCATCGTGACCGTCGCCGCGGGCGGTGCCGACGAAGAGGTGGTGTGCGGCGCCGCCAACGTCCCGACGGCGGGTGGCAAAGTGGCGTGGGCACCCCCGGGCTCGACGCTACCGGGTGGCCGCAAGCTCGACCGGCGAGAGATCCGCGGCGTGATGTCGCCCGGCATGTTGTGCAGCGAGCCCGAGCTCGGCGTCGGCGAATCGGGCGACGGAATCTTGATTCTGTCTACTGCGGCGCCCGTCGGCGGGGATCTGTCTCGCCATCTTGGTCTCTTGGACGAGGTGCTGGAGGTGAACGTCACCCCCAATCGCGCGGACGCACTCAGCCATTGGGGGATCGCCCGCGAGGTGGCCGCGCTGTTCGAGACCAAGCTGATTCCGCCCGCGATCGACGAGGTGCCGTCCGCTCCGCTGCCGGGCGGTCGCGGCGTCGACGTCGAGATTCGCGACCCGGACGGCTGCCCGCGCTACCTCGCGCGCATCGTGACCGGGCTACGCGTCGCCCCGAGCCCGTTGGCGCTCCGGGTTCGCCTCGCCGCGTGCGGCGTCCGCGCGATCTCCGACCTGGTCGACGTCACCAACTACGTGATGCTCGAGACCGGCCATCCGCTGCACGCGTTCGACCTCGATCGCGTGAGCGGTGACCTGCAAGTTCGACGCGCCAACCGGGGCGAACGCATGACCACGCTCGACGGCGTCGATCGGCCGCTGCAGGAGTCGGACGTGCTGATCGCCGACGGCAAAGGCGGCATCGCGCTCGCGGGCGTGATGGGCGGCGCCACCAGCGAGGTGTCGGCGACGACGACGTCGGTGCTGCTGGAAGCGGCGACGTTCGATCCGCGCGCGATCCGCCGGACGTCGAAGCGCCTCGGCCTGCGCAGCGAGGCGTCGTACCGGTTCGAACGCGGCGTGGACGCGGCCGGCGTTCCCAACGCGAGCCGGCGCGCAGTCGCGATGCTGGCTGGGGTCGGCGGCGGCGCGGTTGCGGGGGAGGGCGTCGACCGTTATCCGCGCCCCGTGGAGCCGCGTCGGGTGTCGTTGTCGCTCGCGGGGCTCACCCGCCTGGCGGGCTTCGAGATCCCGCTCTTGCAGGCCGCAGGCAAGCTCGCCGCGCTCGGCATCCAGACCGAAACGGACACGCCCGATCGGCTGACGGCGATGGTGCCAACCTACCGCCCCGACATCGCCATCGAGGAGGATCTGGTCGAGGAGGTCATGCGGATGGTCGGCTACGACCGCGCGCCCGCCCGACTGCCCCGCGGCAGCGCCGCGCCCGCGCCCAGCCCCGAGGCGCTCGCCGATCGCGCGCGCGATCTGCTGGCCGCGCTCGGCCTGTCGGACATCGTCAGTTGGGCGTTCGTCCCGCGCGGCTGGCTGGCCGCGCTCGGCGACGGGTTGAAGGACGGCGTCGTGGTCAAGAACCCGATCTCCGCCGACTACGAGGTGATGCGAACCTCGCTGCTTCCTGGGCTGGCGGACGCCGCTCGGCGCAACCTCGCGCGCGGCGCGACGTCGCTGGGCCTGTTCGAGGTGGGCCCCGTCGTTCGCCGTGCCGCTGACGCCAAGGAGCCGCCCGACGAGCCGGTGTACGCATCGGCGATCCTCGTCGGCGATCGTGCCGGCTGGCTCAAGCCGGGCGAGGCGCTCGACTTTTTCGACGCCAAACGCGTCGCGGTCGAGCTGCTGGCCGGCCTCGGCGTCACCGCGCCCCGGTTCGCGCCGCCGTCCGCCCCGGGCCTGCTGCACCCGGGCGCGGGCGCCGAGATCCGGATCGCGGGCGCGGGCGACACCAACGAGCGCGTGATCGGACAGCTCGGCGAGGTGCACCCGCGCGTCGCGCGCGCTCTCGGGCTCGAGGCCCGCGCGCTCTACCTCGAGATCGCGCTCGACGGCGTGCAGGGTGCGCGTCGCGAGGTGCGGAGCACCCCCCCGCCGCGGTTTCCCGCGGTCACGCGCGACGTCTCGTTCTGGATCGATGCTGGCGTGAGCGCCGACGAGCAGCGCGCGCGGATGACGGCGGCGGCGGGCCCGCTGCTCGAAGACCTGGCGGTGCTGGAGGACTATCGCGACCCGCGCACGACCCCCGCGGGGAAGAAGGGCATGTTGTGGACGCTGACCTACCGCTCGCGCGAGCGCACGCTCACCGACGCCGACGTCGACGCCGCGCACGCGAATGTGATCTCGGCGCTGGCGACGATCCCGTCGCTGGCGATCCGGTGATGATGCTTGAAGGCCGCCGGACTAAGTGGTTGACGCCAAAGGCGATTTTGGAGTATACGACGTGACCATGACGAAGGCCGACATCGTTGAAAACGTCTACGAGAAGGTGGGCGGATTCTCCAAGAAGGAGGCCGCCGAGATCGTCGAGACGGTGTTCGACACCATCAAGGAGACGCTGGAGCGCGGCGAGAAGATCAAGATCTCCGGCTTCGGCAACTTCGTGGTGCGCGACAAGAACGCGCGCGCAGGCCGCAACCCACAGACCGGCCAAGAGATCACGATCAGCGCGCGCCGCGTGCTCACCTTCAAGCCCAGCCAGGTCTTGAAGAACGTGCTCAACGACTGAGCTGGTGGTGGCTCGGCGCGCGGCACGGACGAGCGCCTCGAGCTCGCCGGACGAATCGGGGATTCCCGACCGGCCGTTCTTCAAGATCGGCGAGGCGGCCCGGCTGTGCCGCGTGAAACCCTACGTGCTGCGCTACTGGGAGACCGAGTTCAAGTCGCTCAAGCCGCAGAAGACGCGGTCGCAGCAGCGGCTCTACCGGCGCAGCGACGTTGCGCTGCTGCTCAAGATTCGCCACCTGCTCTACGACAAGCGTTACACCATCGAGGGCGCCCGGTCGCGGCTACGCGACTTCGGTCACGACGAAGCGCCGCTGCTGGTGCCCCCCGCGGCGCCCCCGGTCTTGGCGGTCGACACGCTACGAAAGATCAAGCAAGGGCTCTCGGATCTGATACGAATCTGCGCGGAATAGACGAGATCCATCGGGGCGTGGCGCAGCCTGGTTAGCGCACCTGTCTGGGGGACAGGGGGTCGCTGGTTCAAATCCAGTCGCCCCGACAAGAATGGGAGCGCGGGCATTGCCCGCGCTCCCGTGGGAATATCGGCGCTGAATGACCAAGGCGACGAAGCCGCTGATCCTGCTGACGAACGATGACGGGGTTGCGGCGCCCGGGATCACAGCGATGGCGGCGGCGCTTCGGGACATCGGCGAGGTGATCGTCGCAGCGCCTGACAGGGAGCGCAGCGCGGCTTCTCACTCCATATCGCTCGATCGGCCACTTCGGGTGGATGAAGTCGACGCTGGGGTTTATGCGATTGATGGGACGCCGGTGGACTGTGTGTATTTGGCGCTGCTGCACCTCGTGCCGAGGAAGCCGGCGCTGGTGGTGTCGGGGATCAACAACGGGTTCAATCTAGGGTCGGACGTTTTCTATTCGGGGACGGTGGCGGGTGCCGTGGAGGGCGCGTTGCGGGGGGTGAATGCGCTGGCGGTGTCGTTGGAGCGGCGGCGGCCTCAGGATTTCTCGCATGCAGCGGCGTTCGCGCACGCGCTGGCGTCGGAGATGATCCGACGGGGTCCGAACGCGTTGCCGGACGCTTCGCTGCTGAGCGTGAATGTGCCGGCGGGCGCGCTGCGCGGGTACCGGGTGACGTTCCTCGGGCGGCGTGTCTACCGCGATCAGGTCGACGTTCGGCAGGACCTGCGGGGGCGCTCGTACTACTGGATCGGGGGGCCCGAAGAGCATGCGACCGACCTGCCCGGGTCGGACCTCAGCGCCGTGCGGGATGGGCTGGCGTCGGTGACGCCGCTCGGGCTCGACCTCACCCACGCGCGTCTGATCGGAGAGCTGGTCGACTGGCAGGTCGGAAACTTCGTGCACGATGCGATCGAGCGCGCTAGGAGCCAGGTTTGATGGGCCGTTCGGGCGGCAACCGGAGAGGAGAAACGGGGGAGGACCTCCCGAGCGAGGCCTGGTTTGCCGAGGCCCGCGCCCTGATGGTGGCCGAGCAACTCGCGGGCCGCGGGATCCGGGACCTGCGCGTGCTGGAAGCGATGGCCAGGATCCCGCGCCACCGATTCGTCGACGACGACCTCGGTCCCGATGCCTATGAGGACCGGCCGCTGCCCATCGGGGACGGACAGACCATCTCGCAACCCTACATGGTGGCGCGCGCGACCGAGCTCGCGGCGCCCCAAAGCACCGATCGCGCGCTCGAAGTGGGCGCCGGCAGCGGATACCAGATGGCGGTGCTCGCCGCGCTCACGTCCGAGGTCTACGGTATCGAGATCGTCCCCGCGCTGGCGGCGCGGGCCACTCGCGCTCTGTCGGAGCTCGGTATCCGCAACGCCCACGTCGAGGCGTTCGACGGCAGCGGCGGATGGCCCGAGCACGCGCCCTACGACGTGATCATCGTGTCCGCCGGCGCCCCCCGCATCCCCCCGTTGCTGGTGGCGGAGCTGGCCGACGGCGGACGGCTGGTCATCCCGGTCGGCCGGCCGGATCAGCAAGAACTGGCCGTCGTGCGCCGGGAGGGCGACCATTACACCACCTCGCATGACACCCGCTGCCGCTACGTCGACCTCCTCGGCCGCTTCGGCGTCGGCAGCGACGTGCCGGCGGCGTGAGCGCGGGGGGCGGCTGCCGCCCCCCGCGGGCCCCCCCCCAGGACGCGACGAGAGCCGGGGCCGGATCCTGCTTTCCGTGCGGTGTCTCCGGCGGGCGCGGGGTCCCCACGCGCGTCTTCGCGCGTGGGGTGCGGCTATGCCCGCCTCCGATCCCACTAGGAAAGTCGCACTGGCGGTCGCGGTGCTATTGGCGGTGGTCGGGTGTCGTGTCGATCGCGGTGCCGTACACGCGGACGGGCCTGCGGGACGTTGGGTGTTGGTGAGCGCGGGTGACACGTTGGAGGCGTTGGCGGCGCGGGCGGGCGTTCCTGCCGAGGACATCCTGGAGGTGAACGGTCTCGCGAGCGCGGAGGAGATCGTGCCCGGGCGGTTGTTGTTCCTGCTCGCGCCGTCGGGCGAGGCGTCCGGCGCGGGGGAGCTCGCGGTCGTGATCGCGCGTGACGGGGGGCCGCCGCTGCGTTGGCCGCTCGGCGTAGGAGTCGTGGTGAGCTCACCGTTCGGGGTGCGGGGGGGGCGGCCCCATGAGGGGATCGATCTCGCGGCGCCGACCGGGACGCCGGTGTTCGCGGCCGCGGACGGCAGCGTCGCGTACGCGGGCAACGGCATCCGCGGCTACGGGAACATCGTCGTCATCCGACACGCGGCCGCCGTGTTGACCGTGTATGCGCACAACTCCGTGGTGCTGGTGTCGCGGGGTCAGCCGGTGCGTGCCGGCGATCGTATCGCGCTGGTCGGGCAGAGCGGGCGCGCCACAGGACCCCACTTGCATTTCGAGGTGCGGGTCGGTGAGATCGCGACCAACCCGCTGCCGATGCTGCCCGAGATTCCAAGGTAACGATGACGACGTCGACGAGGACGACGGCAGGTCACGACGAGCCCCCCCGCCTGGCGATGTTGCGCGCGCTGGTGCGCGACATCCCTGATTTCCCCAAGCCCGGGATCCTGTTTCGCGACCTGACGCCGCTCATGCGGAACGGCCCCGCGATGCGTGAGGTGATCGACCTGCTTATCGGGCGTGTGGTTCACCATCGCCCCGAGCTGGTGATCGCGATCGAGTCGCGCGGCTTCATTTTCGGCGCGCCGGTGGCCGCGGCGCTGGGCGTCGGCTTCGTACCGGTGCGCAAGCCGGGCAAGCTCCCACACCACACCCGGCGGCGGACGTACGCGCTCGAATACGGCGACGACGCGCTCGAGATCCACGCCGACGCGATCGCCTCCGGCGCACGCGTGATCGTGGTCGACGACCTGCTGGCCACCGGGGGCACCGCCGCGGCAACCATCGATCTCGCGCGCGAGCTGGGAGCGCAAGTGGCGTGTGCGGCGTTCGTCGTCGAGCTGACGTTGCTGCGGGGCCGCGACCGCCTCAGCGGCGTGCCGGTCGAGGCGTTGCTGCCGTATTGATGATGACGGCGCTGGTGCGCGGGCGGTTCGCGCCCAGCCCGACCGGGGCCATGCACCTCGGCAACGCGCGCACCGCGCTGCTCGCGTGGCTCGACGTTCGCAGCGCCGGAGGCGCGATGTTGCTGCGGATCGAGGACCTCGACCGCGCGCGCATCCAACCCGGTGCCGAGCAGAGTGTCCTGGATGACCTAGCCTGGCTGGGGCTCGACTGGGACGAAGGACCGGACGTGGCGGGCTCGTTCGGCCCCTACCGGCAGAGCGAGCGGACGGACCGCTACGACGCCGCGATCGAAATGTTGCTGGCGGCGGGACGCGCGTTCCCGTGCGCGTGCTCGCGCGCGGACGTCGCGCGCGCGGCGAGCGCGCCGCACCCGGAGGACGAGGAAGGTCCCCGCTACCCAGGAACGTGTCGGGGCAAGCCCGCTGCCGAAATCAGTGCCCTCGCGGCGGCACGGGGGCGAGCGCCCAGCATCCGGTTCGACGGTCGCGGCGAACATATCGACTTTCACGACGAGCTCCACGGCGCGGTCGCCGGGGAGCCGGCGGGGATCGACGACTTCGTGCTCCGTCGCGCCGACGGCGTCGCCGCCTACCAAATCGCCGTCGTCGTCGATGATGCGGCGATGGCGGTCACGCGCGTGGTCCGAGGCGACGATCTGCTCCGCTCGACGCCCCGCCAGCTCGCGCTCTTCCGGGCGCTGCATCTCGCCGCGCCGACGTTTGCGCACGTGCCGCTCTTGCTCGCGCCCGGCGGTGAGCGTCTGGCCAAGCGCACCCGGCCCGCCTCCGTCGCGTCGATGCGCGGGGAGGGGCGCGCGCCCGAAACAATCGTCGGGGCCCTGGCGGCGTCGGTCGGCCTCTGTCCCGAGGGGACGCGCTTGCGCCCAGCGGACCTGGTTGCCGGGTTCTCGCTGGAGCGGATCGTCCGAACCCTCAGCTGAGGATTTTGCCGTCGCGCGCCTCGAGCACGAACGTGACCGGACCGTCGTTGATCAGCGACACGTGCATGTCCGCGCCGAATCGTCCTGTGGCCACCGAGATCCCGGCCGCGGCCACCAACCCCACCAGCTTCTCGTACAGGCCCTGTGCCCGCTCCGGCGGCTCGGCGGGCTCGAAGCTTGGTCGGTTCCCTTTGCCGAGATCCGCGCACAGCGTGAATTGACTGACCACCAGGCACGCGCCGCCCACCTGTGCCAGTGTGAGGTCCATCGGCGTTCGTCCCGGGAACATCCGTAGCGCGGCGAGCTTGCGCGCCAGCGCCTGCGCGTCCGCCTCCCCATCACCGCGCGCGACGCCCACGAGCACCAGGGCGCCGCGCGCGATCTCACCCACGACCGCGCCGTCGACCTCGACCGAGGCCCGCGTCACTCTCTGGATGACGGCCTTCACGCGGCGTCCGGAAACACGCGCGGCGCCAACCGGCGCGACGCCGCCGCGATCTCGTCTATCAGGTTCTCACCGCCACCCACGACCGCAGCGACGCCGGCGTCGATGGTCGCGCGCAGCTCGGCGGGGAGGTTCGCCGGGAGCTCGTCCTCGTCGAGCACGCGCGGCGGGGCACCGGGCAGCACCAGGACATCCACGACGAGATCTCGCCAGCTGAGACGGTCCGGCGCGATTCGGGTTTGATCAGCAATGTTGAAGTAATACCCGAGGGTTTGTCCCACCGTGTCCATCCAGTGGTAGACGTTGTACGGACGGTCGCCCCAGTAATGTCCGAACGTCACCGTCCCCGCCGGCAACACGACGCCGTGCACGTTCATCACGTCGGGCGCGACCCACAACAATACGACGTGGCCCGCGTTGCCGGACAGCAGCCGGCAATTGAATCGCTTCTCGTCCCCGGCAAGGGTCCGCTTCACTTCGACGACCGCGGGCATCGACATTGGCGCTGGGTGGGAGATTACGACATACACTCCAGATCGAGGCGCCCATGAAGGTTCCCCAGATTCCCTCGTCGGAGATCACGCCCGAGCGGCTCTACGTCGCCCGTCGAGAAATCATCCGCGCCGGCGGCGCGCTCGCGGCGACCGGCCTCGCCGTGGCGCTGGCGGGCTGCAAGCGTCGCGCGCCGGAGGCCGCCTCGGTTCCGACCGGCGCGCCGCTGCCCGGCGTGAAACCTGGACCCTTCGGCACCGACGAGCCGCGCACGCCGTTCGGCGACATCACGACCTACAACAACTTCTACGAGTTCGGCACGGACAAGACCGATCCGGCCGAGAACGCACACCGGCTCAAGCTCCGCCCGTGGGCGGTGAGCTTCGAGGGCGAGATCGCCAAGCCGACCACGATGGACATCGATACCCTGCTCGGCTTGTACCCGCTCGAGGAGCGCGTCTACCGGCTGCGCTGCGTGGAGGCGTGGTCGATGGTCATCCCGTGGGTGGGTTTCCCGCTCGGGCCTCTCATCGACCGACTCGCCCCCACCAGCCGCGCCAAGTACGTCGCGTTCACGACCAAGCTGGCCCCCGACGAGATGCCGGGACAGAAGACGCGCGCGCTGGAATGGCCGTACGTCGAAGGACTGCGCATCGACGAGGCCCGCCACCCGCTGGCCATCCTCGCGGTCGGGCTCTATGGCCGGATGATGCCGAACCAGGACGGCGCGCCCATCCGGTTGGTCGTGCCTTGGAAGTACGGGTACAAGAGCATCAAGTCGATCGTGAACCTTCGCTTCGTCGAGAACGAGCCGCCCACGAGCTGGAACCGGCAGGCTCCGGGCGAGTACGGCTTCTACTCGAACGTGAACCCGGACGTCGATCACCCACGCTGGAGCCAGGCACGCGAGCGCCGCATCGGCGAGGTGTCCAAGCGCAAGACGCTGGCTTTCAACGGCTACGCGAACGAGGTCGCCGGGCTTTACGCCGGCATGGACCTGCGCAAGTACTTCTGAGCGCCGCGCCTTGGCCAAGCCGCTCGCCCCGCGCCTCACCAAGTTAGGCATCGGCGTACTGGCCCTCTCGCCGGCGGTGCGCATCGGCGCGCTCGCGCTGATGGAAGGTCTCGGCCCGAATCCGATCGCCGAGGCGGAGAACCGGCTTGGGTTCTGGACGCTGACGCTGCTGCTGGCGACCCTCGCCCCGACACCGATCCAGATCGTGAGCGGCTGGAAGTGGCCCCTGCGGCTGCGGCGGATGTTGGGGCTCATAACCTTTATATATGTGTGCCTCCACTTCGGTCTCTATCTGGCGGTGGATCAGGGCTTCGACTTCGGCGAAATCTGGAAGGACATCGCCAAGCGAAAGTTCATCACCATCGGCTTCGCGGCGTTCGTGCTGCTGGTGCCGCTCGCCATCACCTCGACCGACGCGATGGTGCGGCGAATGGGCTTCCGTTCCTGGAAGCGCCTGCATCGCCTGATCTACGTCGCCGCCATCCTCGGCGTCCTCCACTTCGTTTGGCGCGTGAAGTCAGACCTGCGACAGCCGCTGGCGTTCGCGGCCGCCCTGGTCGTTCTGTTGGCCATCCGCATCGCCGGAGCGAGGCGATCGCTCTCTAAGTAGAGGACCTCTAAGGCGTTATCGTGTGTTCCCCCGACCGACTCCGGGTCGCTGCGATCACACGGCCTCACATTGAAGGATATACGTGGTCACTCCCATTACAGGTTGGGAAGCTCCAGGGCCTCCAACCGGTGCCGCAAATGCGGCAGCAACGACCGTCACTGTTCGCTCGGCCGTCGGGCAGAAGGGCAAATGCAAATGACGCGCTCTATTCGACAGGGTCTCGTGGGATTGCTGGTGGCCGGAGTGGCCGTCGGCTGTACCGGAACCGCGGGCGGCGGGCACGTCACTGGTGGTTCGGGCAGCACTGGCAGCCCTGGAGCCGCTGGCAGCACCGGCACCCCCGGAACCGCTGGCACCACCGGCAGCCCAGGAACCGGCGGTGGCATCGTGATGACGGGCGGCGGGGGGACAACCGGTAACCCCGGTACCGCGGGCACCGGGTCGTCGTGCGTGGGCGCATGCGTCTGCATGAAGGGCATTCCCGCTACCAGCCAGGTGCCGCGCATCACGCGCCTGCAGTACGACACGGTCGTAAAAGAGCTGCTAGGCGTCACGACCCTCGCGAGCGCGAACAACCTGGCGCCGTCTTCCCTTCTCGCCGAGGACTCGAGCGGTCCGCTGACGGACATCTCCTGGAACGGGTATCTGAGCGCCGCCGAGAAGATCGCCGCAGCGGTGATGGCCAACGCGACGAACAAGGCGAAGTACATCTCCTGCGATCCGACCGCGGCTGGCACCGCCGGCACGACCTGCCTCCAGAACACGATCATGACCTTTGGCCGCAAGATGTTTCGTCGGCCGGTGACGACCACCGAAGTGACGAGCTTCATGCGCTTCAACACGCTGACGCCGGCCCACACGGGCAACGACGTCGCCGAGGCGATTCTGTACGCGTTCCTGGCGTCGCCGTCGTTCATTGCCGTCCCCGAGCTGGGGCAGACGATGGACACGACGACCGGCGCGCTTCAGCTGACCCCCTACGAAGTGGCGACGCGCCTGTCGTTCCTGATCTGGAACTCGGTTCCCGACGACATGCTGAACGCGGAGGCGGACGGAAACCGGCTGGCCACGGCTACGCAGATCCGGACACAGGCCATCCGGATGCTCCAGAGCCCCAAGGCCGCCGCAGTGGCCACCACGTTCCATCGGTCCTACTCGAACATCGCAATCGGTACGCCCTGGACAAACAACAGCGCGCACACGATCGACAACTACACCTCCGCGACCTACAACGCAGCGATGGCAGAGCTGGATGCGTTCTTCGCGGACGTGGTGGTCGGTGGCGGCACGTTCGCCGACCTGTTCACCAGCCCGACCGGGTTCGTCACGAGCGCTCTCGCCCCGATCTACGGCGTGACCTCCACGGCCACGACGCCGACGAAGATGGCGCTCGACGCGACCAAGCGGCCCGGCTTCCTGACCCGCGTGGCGTTCCTCAGCACCTTCGCCCATGAGGCGACCTCGAGCCCGATCCTGCGCGGCGCGTTCATCACCCAGCGCGTGCTCGCAATCCCGGTCGGCGACCCAGACCCGAAGTTCCTCGCGATGACGCCGCCGGCAGGCGATTACAAGACCAACCGCGAGGCGATGGAAGCGCTGACCATGGGGGCGCCCTGCAACGGCTGCCACACGACCAAGGTCAACCCGCCGGGCTTCGTGCTCGAGAGGTTCAACGCGATCGGCGCCTGGCAGGATACCGATCCGCTCATGGGCCCCATCAACTCGACCGCCGAGGTCACCTTCAGCACCGTCCCCGAGGTGAAGAAGACCGTCACCAGCCCCGCTGAGCTGATGGCCGAAATCGCCAAGACGCCGAACGCCCAGCGCAACTACGCCGAGAAGTTCGTCTCGTTCGCAGCCGGCAGGTCGCCGAACTCCAACGACGCCTGCATCGTCGACCAACTGAGCACCAGCATGGCCACGCCGACCTACACGCTCGCGTCGATGATGGCCGACTACACCCAAGCCGACTCCTTCCGCGTTCGGACTCTCGGGAACTGAAGGGAAACGACCATGAACAAGACATTCAATCGCCGAATTCTTCTCCGTGGCCTGGGTGGAGCCTGTGTCGCGGCGCCCTTCCTTCCCTCCGTGATGGAGCGCGAAGCCAAGGCGCAGGGGATGACGGTCGCAGCCCCCAAGCGGCTGATCGTGTTTTTCACCTACCATGGCTGTCTGACCAACCGGTGGTTCCCGGCCAAGTCGCACGGCGAGCTGACGACCGCTGACTACATGGCGATCCCGACCCTCGCCCCGTTGGCCCCATTCGCGTCCAAGCTCCTCATGCCTCGGGGTATGAGAGCCATGAACGAGTGGAGCTTCGAGGGGACCAACGGACAAAAGAACGATCCGCACACGAACCCGGCAGGCTCGATGTTCACCTGCTTCCCGCTGACCCCCAACTCCACGACGAGCGGGGCCAGCAACCCAGGGAAGTTCGACGCGAAGCCGACCGGGCGCTCGCTCGACCACATCGCCGCCGCGGCGGTGAACAAGACCAGCAGCGGCCAGCCGGCCTCGGCCGCGACCCCGGGCGCCTCGCCCCTCTTCATGCAGATGGGCGGTGTCCAGGGCAGCATGACGAACAATCAGAACGTCATTTCGTGGTCGGACGACAAGGGAACCATCTTCGCGGGCGTTGGCTCGCCGACGACGGTCTACAGCAACCTCACGAACCTCTTCACCGCCGGGCAGCCAACCAACGCGGACACCTACGCGGTGGCCCGCGGCAAAAGCGTCATCGACTGCGTCCGCGACGACCTCGGCCGGCTCAACAGCATCAACATGAGCGGGTCAGACAAGCAGAGGCTGAAGACGTGGACGGAGCTGCTCCATTACGTCGGAGGCGGCGGGGGTGGCATGGTTGGCGCCCAGTGCAGCATGGCCTCGGCGACGACGCTGGGTCTGACCGGGACCCTGACCGGCGGCAACCTCACGAAGACCGCGAACACGTTCATGGATCTCGCCGTGCTCACGTCTCTCTGCGACAGCAATCGCGTCATCTTCATGAAGCTGCCTGCCAACGCCAACCTCAGCGCGGTGGTGCAGTACGCGGCCGCCGACGGCTCGATGAAGAGCATCGGTACGGACGCGCACAGCATCTCCCATCGCATCGGCAACGCCGGCATGGGTGGTCAGTGCATCGCCGATGCGATCGCCCAGATTCACGCAATCGACAAGTACTACGCGACGCAGTTCGCGTATCTCGTGAATCGCCTCAACAGCTTCGACGAGGGAAGCGTGAAGCTCCTCGACAACACCGCGACCGTCTGGTTCCAGGAGATGTCGGACGGCAACAGCCACAACCTCAACAACACGCCGATCCTCCAGGCGGGTAGCTGCGGCGGCTACTTCAAGACCGGACAGGCCATCAACGTCGAAGGTGCCAAGGCTGACATGAGCCCGGGGAACAGCGACAAAGACTGCGCGAACGGGCAGACTCCTTTCAACACGCTGGACGGCGTCGGAACTCCGGCCACCGTCGCCACGATGCCGATCAACAAGTACTACTGCAACTTGCTGAACGCGATCGGCGCGAAGGCCGACGCGACCGGCTACGCGGTGCCGGGTGGCACGATGCCGGTCACCAAGTTCGGAAAGTACGACGACACGAAGCTGTTCGCCGATGGCGGGACCGCGGCCTCCACGTTCAAGAACCCCGGGGAGTACACCGAGCTCAAGGCGTAGCAACCGAGCTCCCGGCGCGACAGCGATCAACGTCTGCGCCGACCTCGCTTCGGGTAATTTGGACGTCGATGATCGGCCACATCTCTATCTTCTGGGTTTCCGCAGTCCTGCTTGCGCTTGGCACCTCCGGTGCCTGCCTGCCCGATCCGGGCGGAATCAACCCGGGAGCTGGTGGCAGCACGGGGACCGCGGGAATCGGTATGGTCTCCTGCGCTGGCTCGAGCGGCACGTCCACGTTGGCCACGTGGGCCAACCTGCGCGACGTCATCGACCCGGCGAACCCCCCCGGCGGCTGCTACGGCTCGGACTGCCACCGACAGGGGGAGCGAGAGCCGGTGATGCTTGGAGCAACCGGGATGCTGAGCGACGCGGCCCTCTATGACAAGCTGACGACTTACAAGACGACGACCAAGTGTGGGAACCGCGTGATGGTCAAACCCTGCGCCCCCGACGACAGCGCGTTCTATCGTGCTCAGGCTGGCACTTGTGAGGACTTGCCGCAGATGCCTTTCGGCTGCCTTCCTGAGTTCGACAACTGCACGCCGGCCGACAAGCTGGAAGGCATCCGGCAGTGGATCGCCAACGGCGCACCCCGACCTTGATCGCGAACGGCGTGCGTGCTGCTGCGTCCCGTTCGCGCTTGGTCCTGGTCTCGTTGAGCGTCGTGTTCGTCGCGATATTGCTTTCGGGCTGCCGGAACCAGAAGGCGGAAGCCCAGCAGAAGGCGGAGCTGACGGTGGCCGTGGAGCAGTACAGGACGCAGATTGGCGAGCTCCAGAAACAGGCCTCGCTGCTTCGCGCCCAGTTTGACAAATTGCCCGAAGACTTGCCGGGGATCGGTCCGGTTCGAGACGACTTGCACGCACTAGAGGAAGGGCTGGGGGTCGAAGACGGGCGCACGAAGTGGTTGTCGGCCAAGCTGGACGATGCTTTCGCCTCTGGAAACAAGGCCGAGATCGAAGCGGTCAGGAACGCCATTCCTCGGGGTGACGACACGACGGCGCAGGCGATCGTGAAGATCGTACACCAACTGTCGCCATTGGAACGACTGGCTGCACAGCGTCGATTTTTCGAGTCGCTGGACGCCGCGAGAGATCGCAAATTGCGGAACGAACAGCCGCGGAAGACCCGATAGCGTCGCGGGAGCGTTCGCGGAATCCGTCCGCTGAGTGCCCCCGTTTCGTTATGTGGTCGGGTGGCCAAGTGGTAGAGATCAGCGCACGGCCCCGTAGCTCAGGTGGATAGAGCGGCGGTTTCCTAAACCGTAGGTCGCCTGTTCGAATCAGGCCGGGGTCACGATGGCCACCCGACACAAGAGCCGTAGTTGCCTCGTTCTGGCATTGGCATGCGTTGCTGGCGCGCTCGGCGGCTGTCGCCGCAGCGCCGCGCTCGGGCCTGCGGATTCCTTCCTCATCGTCGCGCCCGTCCGCGATGCGTCGGGCGCGACGGCGCGCAGCCCCACGGGGCTCGACGTCGTCGAGCTGGTCGAGCCGAACGATCCGCGTGCCGAGCCGCTACACAAGGCGCTCGCGCTCGGGTTCGCGGCCGAGGCGCTGCGTACGGACTACCTCGCCAAGCAGCTCGTGCGCGAGGCCCAGGCTGGTGGCCGGCGGTATGGACCGGCGCCCATCGCGTCGGCGGGCGAGCCGACCGTGTTCGTGGTCGGCGGCGAGCGGGCCGGGGGGCAGACGCCGTCGCGCGGGCTCGCTCTGCGAGGGTCGTTCGGTCGCGCGGACGAGCACCCCGAGTTGCTCTGGATCGGCTTGCAAGCGTATCCCGGCAACGATCGGGCGCTGCCGCAGACCCTCGCGGGCTCGCTCGCGCTCACCGCCGCCGCGCGGGTGGGAGATGCGAACGGGCCCGCGGTCCTCGGCCCCCTGGCCAGGGGCTATGCGCAGGCGCAGGAAGTGATCGCGCGCGAATGGCGGGTGGGGGAGGGCCCCGAGGGCGCGCTCCCCGCCGACGCAGGGACGCCGCGCCAGCGCGAGCTGTTTGCCGCGGTTCGAGAGAACCGATACGCCGTCACCGCAGCCGGAGGGCCTCGGCCCCCGGCGGAGCAGCTCACGGACCCCGGGCTCGCCGCGACCGTGCTCTATCGGCTGGCGCAATCGAAGTCGGTCGGCCGCAAGGTCGCGCCACCAGAGGTGTACGCGCCGTTCGTCAAGGATCGGGTTCCGCCTGGCGTGAGCCCGGCCGCGGTACTGGGCCCGTTCCGAAACTTCCAGGCCAAGTTGCTGTCCGCGTGGGGACGCGTCGTCCTGGAAGGCAAGCCGCCCCGGGACATCGCCGATCTGATCGAAGCCTACGGCCGCGCGCTGCCGGCTGAGAAGCTGGAGGCGGTTCGGGTGTTCGTGATTACCACCTACGGTTCCACGGTGAAGGCGGGCGGCGTGCCGCCAGCGGCGGACAAGGCCGGGCATGCGCTTGCCGAGCTGACCGCGCTCGCTGCGGAGGTGGCGGCCGGGAAACTCTCCGCCCACGCCGCTCTCGGCCAATGACGGGACGCGCGCGGGTTGGCCGCTCGAGCGCGGATTGGTGGTAAATTCCGCCACCTTCTATGAGCCAGTTCTGGGAAAAGCGCCGCGTTCTCGTCACCGGAGGCGCCGGCTTCCTCGGCCGCGTGGTGAGCGAGCGTCTCCGCCGCGAAGGCGCGGTCGTGTTCGTGCCGCGCTCGGCCGAGTATGACCTCGTCGATCGGGACGCCGTCCGTCGCGTGATCGCCGATTCGAAGCCCGACCTGTGTCTCCACCTCGCGGCGCAGGTCGGTGGCATCGGCGCGAACCAGGCCAATCCCGGCAAGTACCTGTTCGACAACGCAATGATGGGGCTCAACATCTTCGAGGAGTGCCGGCTTGCCAAGGTGTCCAAGCTGGTCGCGACCGGCACGATCTGCGCATACCCGAAGTTCACGCCGGTGCCCTTCAAAGAAGACGATCTCTGGAACGGCTACCCGGAGGAAACCAACGCCCCTTACGGAATCGCCAAGAAGATGATGCTGGTGCTTTCGTCGGGCTATCGAGAGCAGTACGGCCTCAACAGCGTGGTGCTGTTCCCGGTCAACCTTTACGGCCCGGGCGACAACTTCGATCTCGGATCGTCGCACGTGATCCCGGCCATGATCCGCAAGTTCATCGGCGCACGCACGCGTGGTGAGTCCGAAGTCGTGCTTTGGGGCGACGGAACGCCGACGCGCGAGTTCCTCTACGTCGACGACGCCGCGGAGGGCATGCTGCTGGCGGCGGAACACTACGACTCGAGCGATCCCGTGAACCTCGGGAGCGGGAACGAGATCCGGATCAGTGATCTCGCGCTGCTCATCCAGCACGCCACGGGATTCACCGGCCGCGTCGTGTGGGACACCCACAAGCCCAACGGCCAACCGCGGCGTCGGCTGGACGTCAGCCGCGCCCGCGAGCGGTTCGGATTCGTGGCCAAGACTCTGTTCGACCGGGGCATCGCGGCTACGGTCGGGTATTACGAAGAACACCAAAAGGAGATTGAAGGCCTATGAAAAGGGCGTTGATTACGGGGATCACGGGGCAGGACGGCTCGTACCTGGCCGAGCTGCTGCTGGGCAAGGGATACGAGGTGTACGGGCTGGTTCGCCGCTCGAGCTCGTTCAACACCGAACGGCTGGACAACATCTATCAGGACCCGCACGTCCCCGACTATCGGCTGCGGCTCGTCTACGGCGATCTCGACGACGCGAGCTCGTTGAACCGCGCGCTGCGAACCGTGAAGCCCGACGAGATCTACAACCTCGGTGCGCAGAGCCACGTTCGCGTCAGCTTCGACGTGCCCGAATACACCGCCTCTACGGTGGGCATCGGTACGCTGCGCCTGCTCGAGTCGATCCGCGAGTCGGGCCTCGATAAGTCGGTGCGCTTCTACCAGGCGTCCTCGAGCGAGATGTTCGGAGGCGCCGCGCCGCCGCAGAACGAACAGACCCGGTTCGAGCCGCGCAGTCCTTACGCGTGCGCGAAGGTGTTCGCGCACCAGGTCTGTCAGAACTACCGCGAGGCCTACGGCATGTTCGTGTCGTGCGGCATCCTGTTCAACCACGAGTCCCCCCGGCGCGGGATCCCGTTCGTGACCCGCAAGATCACCCGGGCCGCCGCCCGCATCCGTCACGGCCTGGACAAGAAGCTGTACCTCGGCAACCTCGAAGCCAAACGCGATTGGGGCTTCGCTGGCGACTACGTCGAGGCGATGTGGCTCATGCTTCAGCAAGACAAACCCGACGACTTCGTCGTCGCGACCGGCGAGTCGCACTCGGTCGGCGAGTGCCTCGATGTCGCCTTCGGCACCCTCGAGCTCGACTGGAAGAAACACGTCGAGATCGACCCGCGCTACTTTCGCCCCACCGAGGTCGACCACTTGCACGGCGACGCGAGCAAGGCGCGCAAGGCGCTCGGTTGGAAGCCCAAGGTGGCGTTCCGCGAGCTCATCGAGATGATGGTGCGGGCTGACGAGGCGGACGTCCGCTCCTCGCTCGCCGGACGCCCGCCCACCGCCTAGGCGACCGGCGATGGCATCAGACCAAACGGCGCCAACCCGCGAGCCCGCCGTCGCGATCGTGCTCGGAGGCCGCGGCACGCTGGGGCTCGCGCTCGCGGACGAGTTGCCGCGTGCCGGGTTCGTCGTGGCGGCGGCGCCCGCGCACGGCGAATGCGACATTCGCGACGCGGCCGCGGTGCGTGCGTTGCTGGCCGCCGTGCGCCCGGCGGTGGTGTTCAACGCCGCCGCCTACACCGACGTCGACCGCGCCGAGAGCGAGCCCGAGCTCGCGCTCGCCGTCAATGCGGCGGGAGCCGAGAATGTCGCCCGCGCGGCGGCCGAGCTCGGCGCCGCCGTGATGCACTACTCGACCGACTTCGTGTTCGATGGCGAGCTCGAGCGCCCCTACGACGAGTCGGATCCACCGTCGCCGCAGGGCGCCTACGCCAAGACCAAGGTCGAGGGCGACACCCGGGTGGCCGCCGCCAACCCCAGGCACTTCATCCTGCGCGTCGGCTGCCTTTACGGACGCGGCGGTCGCAACTTTCCGTCGACGATCGTGCGCCGCCTGCGGGCCGGAGAGTCGCTGCGCGCCGATCGCGATCGCCGGGGGTCACCGACGTGGGTGCGGGAAGTGGCGAAGGTCTCGGGGGCGCTGGCCCGAACCCAGCACCACGGCCTCTATCACGCCACGGCCCATGGAGAGACCAGCTGGGCCGAATTCGGCCGACTGGCCGCGTCGATGCTGGGCGTACCCGACGACCGGGTGACGGGCGTGCCGACCTCGGCGCTGCCGCTCAAGGCCGTCCGCCCGCGCCGCGCGATCCTAGACAACCGGATGCTGCGCGAGCGCGGTCTCGATCAGTTCTCGACATGGCAGGATTCGCTTCGCGCTTTCATCGCCGAGGAGGTGCGAATAGGGTAGGGCATGCCCAACGGTCCCGCGCGCGAGTCCGAGCGCATCCCCGGCGTTTACGTCGTTTCGCTGCGCGCGTTCGCCGACGATCGCGGCTAGCCGCGCTTCTCGAGCAGGTCGTTCGCGGTACGCAGCGACTCGAACGTACCGGCGTCGGTCCACCAGCCGGAGAGCACGTCGAAGGTGAGGTCTCCGCGCTCGATGTATGCGTTGTTGACGTCGGTGATCTCGAGCTCGCCGCGACCAGAAGGGCGCAGCGCCGCGATGATGTCGTGGACCTCCTCGTCGTAGAAGTAGATCCCGGTGACCGCGAGCCGGCTCGGCGGCTGCTTGGGCTTCTCGATGATGCGTGTCACCCGGCTACCCTCGGTGACCGCGACGCCGTAGCGGCCCGGATCGTCGACCTCCTGAACCAGAATCTTGGCGCCGCTCGGCTGCTTGCGGAACGCGTCGGCAAACGGGGCGATCGAGTTCTCGAAGATGTTGTCGCCGAGAATGACGGCCAGTCGGCCGCCGCGCCCGAACCGGCGCGCCAGGCCCAGTGCCTGCGCGATGCCGCCCGCCTCGTCCTGTACGCGGTAGGTGAACTCGCAGTTCATGTCCTTCCCGCTACCGAGCAGTCCCACGACCGCCCCCATGTGCTCGGTGCCAGTGACGATCAGGATTTCGCGGATGCCGGCCTCCACAAGCTTCTTCACCGGATGGAAGATCATCGGCTCGCGCCCGACGGGCAAGAGGTGCTTGTTCGTCACCTTGGTGAGCGGAAACAGGCGCGAGCCCGTCCCGCCCGCCAGCACCACGCCGCGTAGCTCGATCCCGCCTCCGGTCGCAGTTGCGCTCTTCGCGGCGCTCATCTCGCGCCTGCTTCCGCCAGCCGCGTGGCGTACTGGCTCTCGTAGTAGTCCCGATACGCGCCGCTGCGCACGCGGGCGGACCATGCGTCGTTGTTCCGGTACCACGCGACCGTTTCCGCCAGCCCGCCGGTGAAGTCGTGGCGCGGACGCCATCCGAGTTGGTCACGGATCTTGCGCGCGTTCATCGCATAGCGGCGGTCGTGGCCGGGGCGGTCGGGCACGTAGCGGACGAGCGACTCGTCGCGGCCGGTGAGGCGCAGGATGTCGCGTACGACGTCCAGGTTCGGCCGTTCATTTTCGGCGCCGATGTTGTAGACCTCGCCGGCTGCGCCGCGCAGAAGCACCAGGTCGACGGCCTCGCAGTGATCCTCGACGTGGATCCAGTCGCGCACGTAGAGGCCGTCGCCGTAGACGGGCAGGGGCTTACCCTCGAACGCGTTCAGAATCATGAGCGGGATCAACTTCTCGGGAAACTGGTACGGACCGTAATTGTTCGAGCAGCGCGTGATGACGGTGTCCATCCCGTGGGTGTGGTGGAAGGCCATCACGAAGTGGTCGGCGGCGGCCTTGCTGGCCGAATACGGGCTGCGCGGCGAGATCGGCGTCGTTTCCTCGAACGCTCCCGTCGGTCCGAGACTTCCGTAAACTTCGTCGGTCGACACTTGCAAGAACCGTCGGACGCCGGCCTCGCGCGCGGCCTCCAGCAAAGCCAGGGTCCCGCCGACATTGGTGTCGAGGAAGGGCCGCGCCGACATGATGCTGCGATCCACATGGCTCTCAGCGGCGAAGTTGACCACCGCGTCGATCGCGTGCCGGCGCATGAGCTCGCGCATCGCTTCGCCGTCTCGGATGTCGGCGCGCGCGAACACGTGCCCGCCGTCACCCTCGAGATCGCGCAGGTTCTCGAGGTTTCCGGCGTACGTCAGCGCGTCGACATTGACCAGCAGATCGGCGGGACGGGACCGCCGCACGAGCCTCACATACGAGGAGCCGATGAAGCCGGCGCCGCCGGTGACGAGCAGTTTCATGAGCCCGCCAGTTTCAGGTATTAAGGTGCAAAGTCAATGACCGACGCCACCACGGCCGCGAGCAAGACACTGGTCGTGATCCCGACGTACAACGAGCGCGAGCTCGTCCCCCAAATCATCCCCGCGGTGCGCGCCGCCGTGCCCGAGGCGACCGTGCTGGTGGTGGACGATAACTCGCCCGACGGCACCGGCGAGGTCGCCAACGCGATGGCCGCGGCCGATCCGAACGTCGACGTCATGCACCGCCCGAGCAAGCAGGGCCTCGGCGCCGCGTACCTCGACGCATACAAGCAAGCGCTCGCGTCCGAGCTCGGCTGGGAACGCATCGTCCAGATGGACGCCGATTTCTCTCACGATCCGAACGACCTCCCGCGCTTGCTCCGCGCGCTCGACGAGGGCGCCGATCTCGCCATCGGCTCGCGCTACGTGCGCGGCGGCGGTACCGAAAATTGGGGCATCGGCCGGCGCATGATCAGCCGCGGCGGCGGCCTCTACGCGCAGGCCATCCTCGGCATCGGCGTCCGCGATCTGACGTCGGGGTTCAAGGCCTGGCGTGCAGACACGCTGCGCGGGATCGATCTCGCCGCGGTGTCAGCCAAGGGCTACGGGTTCCAGATCGAGATGACCTATCGCGCGCTGCGGGCCGGCTTTCGCGTCGCCGAGGTCCCGATCAAGTTCGTCGACCGCCGCGTCGGCCAGTCGAAGATGTCCGGGACCATCTTTTTCGAGGCGCTCACCTTGGTCTGGGGCCTGCGCGCCCGGATCCCGCGGTCGTCGGCAAAACGCCGATAATAAGTATTCCGTCAACTTCGCGAATGATTTCGCCCGGGTCCGTTCCGCGCCCGGGCACCCTCGCCGGCTGGGTCGCAATCTCGGCTGGCGCCGGTCGTGCGCACCTACATCTCCTCGCGCGCGACACGCAGCAGGGAAACCACGTAACGACATCGCGATGGGCGCTTCGTTGCGGGCTTTCTTCGCGCGCGCGTGTGCTACGCTAACGAACGCACGCGATGGACTTCGAAGAGTTCGAACAGCTGGTCTTGAAGGTGCTGTTCGAGACCGACGTGCCGGTGACCGCGGCGCACGTCGCATACCTCGGGAGAGTCTCGGTGCGCACCGCCGAACGCCATCTCGCGCGCATGGTCGAGCAGGGTACGCTGATGGTGCGGACCAGCGCGGCCGGCATCGTCGAGTACGTGTACCCCGGCCGAAAGCCTATCGCGGCTCGCGTCGGCAACGAGGTGTCGCTTGGCCCGCCACCAATCGGCGGCGGCGGCGAAGCGCTGTTCTTGACGCTACGCCCGCGCCCGAGCCCGGTCACCGCGGTGATGCTGTCGATGTTGATCCCGGGCGCCGGCCACATCTACGCCGGGCGCGCGGGCGCCGGCGTGGCGTGGATGGCCACGACCCTGATGGGTTACGCCTGCTGCTTCCTGCCGGGCTTGTTCCTGCACGGCCTCTGCCTGGTCAGCGCCGCTCAGACGCGGCGCTAGCCGCTCTCGCGCGCAGCGCGAGTTTGCGGCTATTTGTGCGACAGTCTCCTAACCGCGCCGGCGGTTCGCCGCGCCGGCGGTTACGTTCCCGACGTCAGAAACGCCTCGGGCTGGCCTTCCAGGCTCTCTTCCTTCGCCTTGCGCAAGCTTCGAAGATCCTCGAGCGCGCGCGCCACCGCGGGCTGGCGGGCGTCGGCGCCGGTCTCCAGCGCCGACACGACGGCGCCCAGGACGCGCACGTCGTCTTCGACGCGTCCCCGCACCGCGAGGTGCATCTCGCGGAAGCCCGTGTAGAAGTCCTGCAGCTCGTCGCCCTTTCGCAGTCCAGCGGGCGCCGGGCCCAGCTTGTTGTCGCGCACGCGGTGGAACAGGCTCGTGATCTTGTAGAGCGGCCCCGCCACTTTGTGCGTGATCAGGATGCCGACCGCGCTGATCGACACGATCAGCACGATGCCGAACCCAATGATGCCCCACAGCACCACGCGGTCGCTATTGGAGAACTGCGATTGCAGCTCCTGCGCGCTGGTCGGATCCACCAGCCCCGTCCACAGGATGACCTTCGAGATGTCGCGCGTCGCCTGGTACATCTTGTACCCGAGCCCCGCGGTCAGGAACCCCGCGACCAGAACGATGGTCGCCGTGTACCGGAGCTGTAGCCCGACATCGAGCAGGTAATTGCGTACCTTGCGCTTATACGGCGCCCGCGACGCGGCCATTTCGCTCGAGTTCATGAGGCCCTCCGGATCGGTGATTCGATGACCATTCTACCTATCCCCCCTGAGACTTGAAGAAACGACCGAGATCTTCGCTCAGCTGACCGGCGGACGCCTCGAGGCAGTCCCGCCGCGCATTCTCCTTGTCGCGCGGGCGCGATCCCGACTGCAGACTGGCGCCCGCGCTGGTCCACATGATGATGCTCTTGGTCGGCCAACGCGCAACCATCACCTTGACGTCGCAGTTGGTCTCGGACGTCCCAGCCGCCATCACGTCCTCGAGCCGGGTGATGTTGCCGTCGATGTAGAACCCGAGCAGGCCCGTCTTGGCGAAGTTGTGCTGGTCGGCGGCGGTCAAGGTCAGGGTGACGACGGGCAGCTTCCCGAGCTCTCGCGACAGGGCATCGGCGATCGTCCGCGCGGCCTCGGCGCCCGCGGACTTGACGCCGCCCGTGAACGGGCCGAACGACAGGTAGACCTTCGCCTTCCTGCCCCCGACCGCGCCGCCCCCTCCCCCGCCGCCCAGCGAACCGAGCGCCTTTTCGATTTGCGTGCGTACGAAGGGGTCCGACTCCTTGGTGAGCAGCGCGCGCAGGGGGTCGGCCGCCGACGCATCGCCGATCTGGCCGAGCGCCTGGGCCGCCATCGCGCGCACGGTCTTGTTCACGTCCCCGAGCGCCTTGACGAGCGGAGCGACCGCGCGCGGGTCCGCCAGCTTGCCAAGCACCAGCGCCGCCTGCACCCGAACCTTGTAGTTCCCGTCCTCCACCACCGCCTTGCCGAGCTCGTCGATCTTCGCGCTGTCGGCGGCGCGCGCCGCCGCGGGTATGGCGAGCGCCGCGATAACAACCAGCAAACGGACGAGCCCGCCGGGCGCCGTCACGTGCCCACCGCGGCCTGACCGCCGTCCCCGGGCGACCGCTCGTCGCGATGTGGGGCTCGGCGCGGGCGCACCCCGCCGGGAGCGAAACCCAATTCGAACACGAAGGCGACGCCCCCCTCGGCGACGTCCTCCGCCCAGATCCGGCCGCCGTGGACGTCCACGACCGCCCGCGCGAGCGCGAGGCCTAGGCCGTAACCGGCGGCTCCCGCGACGTGCTGCGCGTAGGGCTCGAACATCAGCACGCGCTCCATCGGCTGCAGCATCGCGCCGCCCGCCGCCGCGCGGAACCGCATTCCGGTGTCGGTCGCAACCGTCTCGATCGACACGACCGCGCCAGCGGGGCTGCGGCGGACGGCGCCCATCGTGAGATTGAGCATGGCCGACTCGACGAGCTCACGGTCGCCGTAAATGCAGCGCTCGTCGGGCGCCTGCCGCAGCGCGAGCTTCTTCTCGACCAGCTCGGCGTGGCGCCGGAGCCCATCGACGACCTGGGCGGCGATCTCCGAAAGCAAGAGCTTGTCCTCCTTGGGCACGAGCTGGCCGGTCTCGTAGCGATCGTAGTCGATGACGGTACGGACCGCTGCCGCGAGCGCGGCGAACACGCTGCGCGCATCGTCGACGCTCTCCTCGAAGTCGGGGCGGCGTGCGTCGCCTCGCCCAGGACCGAACTTGGCCAGGTAGTCGACGTTAGCGGACAGCGCTGCGACCTGCCCTTTGAGATCGTGCAGAAACATCGACAGCCACTGGCGGCGCTCCGCAATCTCCGTCTTCTGGGTGCGCGACCGACGATCGCTGCGGCGCTGGAGGGCGCGTGTCCGCAGCAGCGCGATGAGCCGCGCGCGCCGCTCGTCGCCGCCGGTGCCGGGGGCGAACACCGCGTCCGCGCCGGCCGAGAACGCGCGCACCCGCTGCTCGGGCGAGTCATCCAGGGCGCAGACGATCACCGGCACGAAGTGGGTGCGCGGGTTGGCCTTGAGCCGCCGGCACAGGTCGACCCCCCCGCGGGGCCCCACCCGGTCGTCGATGACGACCAGGTCGGGAGGATGCAGGAGGACCTCCTCGAACGCCTGCTCGCCGTCGGTCTCGGCGCGCATGCGGACGCCCTGCTCCGCAAACAGCTCGAGCAGCACGCGCGTGCCGGCCCGCCCCGGGGCGACGACCAACCCGTCGACCTCACTCGGAACCAGCAGCTCGTTGCGGTGTGTGGTCCGTTCGTCGGAGAGCATCGCGCGCCGCCCCGGAGCATGATAACGGAGGCGCAGATTTTGAGCTATCGCTCCCGCCGGTCTCGATGCTGGTATCGGTGCGCGGACAGAAACGCTGCGACGAGCGAGCCCGTCAGGGCGCCGACGAAGTCCGCGACGGCGTCCCTGAGGTCGCACATGCGACCCGGGACGAATAGCTGGTGGAACTCGTCGCTCGCTCCGTAAAGCGTCGCCAGCGCCACGGTGACAACCAGCAACGGCGCTCCTGTGAGCGTCGTAGTACGCCCGAGCGCGCGCCACAACAGCACCCCTAGAATCGCGTATACGGCCCCATGGATGAGCTTGTCGCTGTGGAAGCCTGGCAGCGGTGGTAGCGCTTGGCCGGGCATCGCCGAGATAGCGAAGATGAGCCCGGTCCAGAGGGCGGCCGGAATCCAGAGCCGAAGCGGATGAGGAAAGCTCATATCGGCAAATATCCTACATGTAAGTTTTTTGACTTCATTACCCGACAGGCTACGATTATCCTATGCCGACCCCTCCCGAGCCCGCGCCTGCCCCGGTCACCTCCGCCCAGGTCGAAGTCGACGAGCAGCGCGCTCACCTGCGGTTCGACAAGATGTTCATGGTGCGGCTCGAGTCGTTGCTGTTCGGCGAGATCTACTGCGTCGCCCGCAACGTTTCGGCCGGCGGCATCTTTCTCGAGATGTCGGATCCGTTGCCGCTCGGCGCGACGGTTCGGGTGTGTTTCCCCGTCCCGGACGGCTCCGGGGACGTGGTCGCGACCGGCGAGGTCAAGAACCATTACTTCATCAACTACTCCCAGGCAGGCACCACGCGCGCGGTGTCCGGAATGGCGGTCCGCTTCACGTCGTTCGAGAGCGAAAGCCACCACGTCCTCCGCGACTGCTTGGGCCGCATGCGCGTCCTGCACTGAGCTCGTCCTTCACTCCTCGGCCTGCGGACGGACGACGATGGTTTCGGCGAGGTCGACCGTCGAGCCGGGGTCGATGGGGATTTCGACGTCGCGCGGGCCGGCCTGGATCGGGAGGATGCGCGAGCCGACGCGGACGGAGATCTCGTAGCGTCCGGGTAGCAGGCTCGCCACCACGAATTTGCCCTCGCGATCCAGCTCGCCGACCGCTTTGCGCGGCAGCGCGAGTGGCGATCGCCCGAACAGGACCGCGCGAGTCTCGGGCTCGAGCATGCCTCCGCCCCGGCTCGCCACCCGGCCGCGCACGCGCGCACCCCGGTGCGACAACTTGAGCTCGATGCTCGCATCCAGCTCGTCGTCCGTGATTTCGATCTTGAGCGGCGGATAGACCAACATCTCGCCGTGGCGCGCCCACAAGTAGTAGGTGCCGCGCTGGAATCGATCCTGCGCGAAGCGGCCGTTGGCGTCGACGGCCCAAATGACCGGCGAGGTCACCGCCCCGATGCCGCCCGACAGCAGCGCCACGACCGTCGCGCTGGGCTGTCCCTCGCCGTCGTTGTCGACGACGCGGCCCTCGATGACGCCGGTTCGCGCCAGTCGGAAGCCAACCCGCGTCGCCGGTGCGGTCACCGGCCACTTCAACGTCTCGGGCGTCCAGCCGAACTTGGCCGCACGCAGGTAATAGCGGCGTACGTCCAGCCCGCCCACCGCGAAGTTGCCGTCATCGCCGCTCTGCGCCTCCCCGGATGCGACCGGATCGTCGGAATTTCGGACCGCGTGGACGGTGACGCCGCGGATCGGATCGCCGTCGCGGTCGACGATGCGGCCGCGGATGACGTTCTCGGGCGCAAGGTGGAAGCTGCGCACCGTGTTGCCCGGCTTGTCGATCCGGATCTCGGCGATGTCCGTCGCGTAGCTCGCGTGGCTCACCCGGACCGAGTAACTCCACGGTCCCGCACGCAACCGTAATCGGTAGCTGCCGTCGCGTGCCGAGACCTCGTCGAGAATCGCCGTCCCTTGGAACCAGACGTCGAGCTTCGCGCCTTCGACGCGCTTGCCGGCCTCGTCCGTGATACGTCCCTGGACCAGCGCCTCCGGGCGGTCGGCGGTGTCGCGCCAGAAGATCTCGCGCCGGTACTCCTGCTCGGTCGGCAAGAGACAGCTCGGGACGGTTCGCCACGGAACCGCGCACTCGGGCGTCAGCCGCGAGCAGAAGTCGACGCAATCGCCCGAATCCTTCGGATTGCACAGCGACGCGTTGGGCGCGTCGGGATCGACGAGCTGAGCGGTCGCGCCGCGGCCCTCACACCAGATGCAGCCCTCGGGCCGCTCCATGCAGCGGACATCGCGCGCCTCCTGGGCGATGGCGGTGGCGTTGGGCGCCGTGAACCGCTCGCGCGCGCGCCGGCAGCCCGCCGACGTCACGAGCAACACCAGGACCACCGTAAGTCGCGGGATACCGAGCGGGCGTTGTCCGATGGGCTTCATCGTGGGAGGCTGATCCGGCTTTGCGTCACGGAGCATTCCGTGTAGATCGAAGGCGCGTTTTACTCAAGCCATGCCGGGGCCCAAGCTCATCGTGCTCGAGGGGATCGACGGATCGGGGACGACCACGCAGCTCGATCGGCTGGCGCGTCATCTGGAACGCCGCGGCCGCCGTGTCCACGTCACCCGCGAGCCAAGCGCCGGTCCAGTCGGTCGCCTGCTGCGCGAGATCCTGATGGGACAACACCGACTCCCGAACGGCACCCCCGCCGACGGCCTGACCGCGGCGTTGTTGTTCGCCGCCGACCGCCGCGATCACCTGCGCCGCGAGATCGAGCCCGCGCTGGCCGCGGGCAAGGACGTGGTCAGCGATCGTTACCTCCTCTCCTCCCTGGTCTACCAGGCCGACGAAGCCGACGCCGCTTGGGTCGCCTCCCTCGCCCGCGACATTCGCCCCGCCGATCTCACCCTCCTCCTCGATCTCCCAGTCACCATCGCCGCCGAGCGCCGCCGCGCCGCCGGCCGCCCCGAAGAACGCTACGACCACGACGCCGTCCAAGAACGCGTCGCCGCCCGCTACCGCGATCTCCTGGCCCAGGATCCGAACGGCCGCCTCATCGACGCCAGCGCCTCCATCGACACAGTCACCGAACTCATTAGCGAAGCAGTCGACGCCTTCCTGGGCTCCTAGCGGATCGGAGGCGTGCATAGCCGCACCCCACGCGGGAAGACCGCGTGGGAACCCCGCGCCCGCCGGAGACGCCGCCCGGAAAGCAGATCCGGGCCCGGCTCTCGTCGGGGGTGGGTCCGCGGGAGGGGCCTGCCCCTCCCGCGAAGCGCCGGAGGCGCGCCTCAGCGGTGCTTCTTGCTGCTCTTCGCCTTCTTGGTGGCGACGTGTTTTTTGCTGGCGGCCTTGGCCCTTGCGGCACCGCCGTCGTCAGCCGCCTTGGCGGCGGCCGACTTGGCAGCCGGAGGGACCTTCTCGCTCGGTGCAGGCGATGGTGCCGCCGGCGGTGGCGGCGCTTCGACCGGTGGCGGCGCCGGCTCCGCGACGGCGGGGGCCGGCACCGCGACCGCGCTCTTGACCGCACCCTTGTGACGCATCGCCATGAACGCGATCGCGCCCAGCACTACGGCGAGAGCGATCGCCACCCCGATGATCGCGGCGCGTTTCCCCTTCCCGATCTCCCCCACCATTTCGGACTCGCTCATGCGATCGCCCGGCATGCGCCCAGCGATTGGCATCGCGGTGGCGGTACCCCCGGATCGCAGCGAGAATTTCTTACGATCTTCGGCCGTCACCGATCCGTCGTCGACGTAGCGATCCTCGAGCGGGCGGACGTCCTCCGGCGGTGCCTCGCCCGCAGCGACAGCCGCGACCTCTTCCGGAGGAGTTGCGCCTTTTCCGCGCGCGGCTTCGACCCGCGCTCGCGCCTCGGCGACCATCTGGTCGACGTCGCCCTTTTTGAACCATAGCGTTTCGCGAAACGTGCCGCCGGCCGCCTGTTTGGGCGTCGGCGCCCCGGCCGTTGCTGGGGCCGGCCCGCCGGGTGGCGGCGTCGCCGCGACAGGAGGAGGCGTCGACATCGCGCGGTCGAGATCCGCGGGCGACGCGCTGGAAGGTGCTTGGGACGCACCCGGCATGCGCGGGCTCGCCGCCGGCATCGCGACCATGGTGGCCGCGATCGCGGCGCCGTGCGACCGCCGAGGTCCTAGCGATGGCTCGTTGGCTTGCGGAGGCGGGGTCATCTGTCGCGGCGATGCTGCGGGAGCTGCCGGCGCTGGCGCCGCCAGGGGCGCGTGCGGCGGCGGCGTAGCCTGGCCGGCGGTGGGGTCCATGGCCACCACGCCCTGGCCGGCGGTCGCGCCGTTGGCCTCGGCCCGCGCCGCGAGCGCTTGGTTCACCAGCTTCTGGACGTCGGGCGATCCGCCCGTGAACATCATCGTCTTCGCGAAGCCGACGCCACCCGCGGCCGCCGTGCCTGCCCCCATCGCCACCAGCCCGCCCACGTCGGTCAAGAACTGGCGCATGGTGAGCGGCCGGCGATTGGGGCTCTTGTCCATCGCCTTCAGCACCACGCGATCGACCTCGGGCGTGAGTCCGGGCACCGCGCGGCTCGGCGGGACCACCTCGCCATTCTTGATCGCCGCGAGCGTCGATGCGACGTCGCCTCCGCTCACCGGCGGCTGCCCGGTGAGCATCAGAGTCATGATCGCGCCCAGGCTGTAAGTATTCGATCGCTGGTCGACCAGCTTGCCTTCGGCCTGCTCGGGCGACAGGTACTCGGGGACGCCGAACACGGTGTCGCTTACCGGCACCGGCGCGACGAAGTTGATCACCTTCACGGCGTCGCCGTCGTCGACGAGCACGTTCTTCGCCGACAGGTCGTGGTGGACGACGCCCACCTTCTGCCCCTCGAGCAGCGCCTCACCGATCTGGGCGACGACGCGTTTGATCCGATCCAGCGGTAGCGGTCCGGTCGCCGCCACCATGCGATCCAGCGGTTGGCCCTGGGCGAGCTCGCTGACCACGAACACACGACCCTCGGCGTCCTTGCCGAAGTCGAGCACGCGAGCCAGGTGGGCGTTCTGCGCGCGCGACAGCTGTTTGAGCTCGCGCTGGGCGCGGTCGACGATCGCGGGAGTCGGCAGCGCCGCGCGCGCGATGCGCTTGTACGCGACGGTCGCGCCGGTCTGCGTGTCCTTGGCGGTGAAAACCTCGCCGCTGCGCGACCCGCCCATCTCGTTTTCGAGGTCGTAGCGGGGGCGGGCGGGCGCCTCGGCAATGATGTCCAGGCGGCGTGGACCTTCGGGCGTCGCACACGTCTCCTGCGGACAAAAGTTAGCGTCGTCGGGATACTTGGCCTGACAGTTCGGGCAGACTTTCATCCGGCTCCTAGCGTCGTGACACGGGGTGGTACTGCGCCAAATCCCCTGCTGGTCGCGGCCATGTTAGCGCACAATTCCCCCAAAAGATCAATTCTATACCCCAGTTTGTGGTCGGGGAAAGGGAGCCGCGCGGCGGGAGCGGACGGGTCCGATTTTAGGACTTGCGGGCGCCGCGGTCGGGACCCTGGGGCGGGCCGAGCTCTGCGAACAGCTGTGCGGCGCTGGGGGTCGAGTGCTTGCTCTCGATCGCCTTGCGCTTCTTGCCCATGTTCACGTGCTTGCGGGTGCGGCGCTTCCAAGTCATGCGGGTGTTCGAGGCCATGGCGGGCGTTTCCTATCACAGCCTGGTGGCGGACACCACTCCTTCGATCGCCCCAATGCTGCGCAGCACGGTCTTGAGCTGATCGAGGTGCCCGACCGTGACCTGGAACGTGTTCACGGCGCGCCCGTCTTCGGTCGTCCGGCACTTGGCCTGCGAGATGTTGACCCCGTGCTCGGTGAACGACTTCGAGATCGCGGCCAGCAGGCCGGGCCGGTCCGAGCAGGTGACCTGCACCGCCACCGGACGCAGCGTCTTGGATTCGTCGTCCCAGGACACGTCGACGCGTCGGGCGGGGTCGAGGTCCAGCGCCTTCGGGCATTCGCGCTGGTGGATGACGACGCCATGGCCGCGGCTGATGAATCCGACGATCGAGTCGCCGGGGACCGGCGTGCAGCACTTCGCGAACTTGACCAGGATGTCGGCCTCGCCCTGGACCTTGATGCCGCCGATCGAACGTTTGGGCGTCGGTCGTCGGATCGCCGCGGGCGCCTCGGTCGCCGGCGTGGGCGGAATCGTTCCACCGTGGCTGACGTCGATCAGAACCGCGTCCGCCGCGTGCGCGGGGCTGACCTTGCCGTAGCCGACCGCGACCAGCAGCTCGTCGGCGCTGCCGAGGCGCAGCCTATGCGCGGCGCTGACGAGCCAGCCCTGCCGCTCAGCGGTGGCAAGCGAGTAGTCTTGCTTGCGGAGCTCGCGGCCCAGGATGTCGCGCCCCATCTGCTGGCTGCGCTCGCGCTGCTCCATCCTGATGAAGTGACGGATCTTGGTGCGGGCGCGGCTGGTGATGACGAACTTCAGCCAATCCTTGGACGGCTTCTGGTTGGGTGACGCCAGGATCTCGACCGTGTCGCCGTTGCGGAGCGCGTAGCGCAGCGGCACGATGAGGCCGTTCACGCGCGCGCCCGAGCAGTGCCCGCCGACCTCGGAGTGAATGGCGTAGGCGAGATCGATCGGCGTCGAGCCCTTGGGCAGCGCCTTGACGTCCCCTTTGGGGGTGAAGACGAAGACCTCGTCCTGGAACAGGTCGATCTTCACCGTCTCGATGAACTCGGTCGGGTCCTTGAGATCGCGCTGCCACTCCATGAGCTGGCGCAGCCAGGCGAACGACTTGCCGTCCTCGTCCGACGGAGACTGCTGCTCCTTGTACTTCCAGTGCGCCGCGATGCCCTGCTCGGCGATGCGGTGCATCTCCTGGGTTCGAATCTGTACCTCGACGCGCTCGGCGCGCGGGCCGATCACGGTTGTGTGCAGCGACTGATAGAGGTTGGGCTTGGGCAGCGCGATGAAATCCTTGAACCGCCCCGGCACCGGCGTCCACTGCGAGTGGACGACGCCGAGCACCCCGTAACAGTCGCGCACCGACTCGGTGATCACGCGGAACGCGAGCACGTCGTAGATCTGCTCCACGTCGCGGCCCGAGCGCTTCATCTTCTGCGCGATCGACCACAGGTGTTTGGCGCGGCCCGAGACCTGGGCGTTTATCTCCGCCTCGGTCAGCGCGGCGCGCATCCGGTCGCAGACCTCGGTGATGTACGAGTCGCGCGACCCGGCGGTCTCCGCGAGCCGTGCCACGAGCTGCGTATAGTCCTCGGGCTCGAGGTAGCGGAACGCGAGGTCCTCGAGCTCGATCTTCATCCACTGGATGCCGAGTCGGTTCGCGAGCGGTGCATAGATCTCACGTGTCTCGCGCGAGATGCGCTCCTGTTTTTCGCGCGGCATGTGGACCAGCGTGCGCATGTTGTCGACGCGGTCGGCGAGCTTGATCAGGATGACGCGGATGTCGCGCGCCATCGCCAGTAGCATCTTGCGGAAGTTCTCCGCCTGGCGTTCCTCGCGCGTGGTCCACGGGATCTGGCCCAGCTTGGTGACGCCCTCGACCAGGAACTGGATCTCGGTCCCGAACAGCCGGCCGATGTCGTCGGCGGTGGCGCTGGTGTCCTCGACGCAGTCGTGCAGGAGTCCCGCGCACACCGACGGTACGTCGAGACGCAGCTCGGAGATGATCTTGGCGACACCCACCGGGTGGACGACATACGGATCGCCCGAACGGCGTTTCTGACCAGCGTGGCGCTCGGCGGCGAAGGCGAAGCTGCGCTCGATGAGTCCGGTGTCGGCGGCGGCGTCGTAGCCGCGAACCTGGGCGCAGATCTCGTGGACCTCGGTCATTGGGACGAGGGGGGCCTCCCCGAAGGCTCGCGCTGTCGCGCCTCCGTGAGCAGCGAGTGGCCATAGTGGCTGCGCCGCGAGCGAGCGCAGCGCGCGGCGACGCAGATCGACGTCAGCTCCTTGAGCGCGGTCTCCAGGTTGTCGTTCACGACCAGATAGTCGTATTCGCCGAAGTGCTCGAGCTCGCGGGTGGCCATCGCCAACCGCTTGTCGATCGCCTCGGGCGCGTCGGTGGCCCGCCTGCGCAATCGACGCTCGAGCTCGGCCATCGACGGCGGCAGGATGAAAACCAGCACGCTCTCGTCGGGCCACTGTCGGCGGATCTGGGC
>WNGA01000549.1_pt1 | contig 56063 bp, 53 predicted proteins | sample 5400061 | NCBI WGS metagenome assembly WNGA01 (sample SAMN13153366, study PRJNA577476) | soil metagenome | isolation source: 100 cm soil or saprolite under grassland replicate 2 | place: USA:California | collected 2016-06-15
GTCGATAAACATCCGGAGCCACTTTTCAGCAAGGCCGGATTTTATCAGCGTTTAATGGCGCTCTCAATGCGGGACGAGCGGTTCAAGGCGCAACTGTTTCGCTTCGTCGATGTCCTGCCCTCGCTGCGCCGTTCAAGTGAAATTGTTGAGCATCTCGATGAGTACTTCTCCGATGACGGCTTTGGCCCGTTGGTCGGCGTCGGCGTTCGGCTGGCGCGCATCGTTCCATGGGTAAGCGGGCGGATCCTGCGCTGGAATGTTTCGGGAATGGCGCGCCAATTCATCGCCGGAAGAAATGCGGACGACGTGATGGCGACATTGCGCAAGCACCACGCGCAAAAAATTGGGTTTACCGTCGATTTGTTGGGAGAAGGCGTCGTCAGCGAAGCGCAGGCGGATGAATACGCGGCGCGTTACCTGGATTTACTGGAGAAACTCGCGCGCGAAACAAAAAACTGGATTGATCCGTTAGGCAGGAATTCGGAGCTTTTTCCGGTTGTAAATCTGTCAGTCAAAATTTCCGCGCTCTATTCGCAAATCAGTCCGGCTGATCCGGTCGATGCAATCGCCCATCTCGCGCCCAAGTTGCGACCGCTCCTGCGCCGCGCGCGAGAGCTCGGGGCTTTTATCAATTTCGACATGGAGAGTTACGCGCACAAGAACATCACTCTTGAACTGTTCAAAAGCATTTTCACCGAGAAGGAGTTCAAGGATTGGCCGCATGCCGGGATCGTCATCCAGGCGTATTTGCGAGATTCAGAAGCCGATTTGCGCGACCTGATTGAGTGGGGTCGCGACCGCGACACCCGGTTCGCAGTCCGCCTGGTGAAAGGCGCGTATTGGGATTACGAAACGACCAAGTCGCGCCAGAACGGTTGGGATTGTCCGGTTTATTTTCAGAAACCCGAGAGCGACATGAATTTCGAGAACCTCACAGCAGTGCTTTTGGAAAATGAACCCATCGTTACCTCAGCGTTCGGCTCGCACAACGTTCGCAGCATCGCGCACGCACAGGCGCTCGCGGACGAGCTGGGGATCGATCGCAGCCGTTTTGAGTTTCAACTGCTCTATGGGATGGCCGGCCCGATCAAGCGAGCACTGGTGGAAATGGGTTATCGCGTCCGCGAATATTGCCCGGTCGGCGAGCTGCTTCCCGGCATGGCGTATCTGGTTCGACGCCTACTCGAGAACACGTCGAATGAAGGATTTCTGCGAGCAAAATTTGCTGAGAACGTTCCAGCGGAAAAATTGCTGCGCGATCCACAAGAGATTATCGAATCTGCGCAATCCGCCTCTCCCTTGGAAAGGGAAAGGCGACCGGAGTCGACGGTTGAAGAATTCTCCGCCGGAGTGTATGAAAACTCGCCGCTTGTGAATTTCGCTTACAAAGACAGCCAGGACAAAATGCAGAACGCACTGCGCGAAGTGCGCAAGCGCTTTGGCGAAAAATATCCGCTCGTCATCGGCGGCGAAAAAATCTGGACGGATGAGCTGACGCCTTCAGTGAACCCGAGCGCGCCGGACGAGATTGTCGGTTACGGATCGGAAGCGGGCATTCCCGAAGCCGAACGCGCCGTCAAAGCTGCGCGCTCGGCATTTGCCAAATGGAGCCGGACGCCGTTTGAAGAACGAGCGCGTTTGCTCGAGCGCGCTGCGGAAATCCTGGAGCGCCGGCGCTTCGAGCTTTCTGCGCTCGAAGTTTTTGAAGTAGCCAAAGCCTGGAAGGAAGCCGACTCAGATATCCGCGAGGCGATCGATTTTTGCACGTTCTACGCGCAGCAAATGCGCCGCCTCGGACGCCCGAAGCTCACGCAGCAGGTTCCCGGAGAAGAAAGTTATCACCATTACTGGCCGCGCGGTGTCGCGTTCGTCATCGCGCCGTGGAATTTTCCCATCGCTATTCTTTGCGGAATGGCGTCGGCCGCAGTCGTAACGGGTAACACCGTGATCATGAAACCGTCTGAGCAGTCGATCATCTGTGGCGCCATGCTCATGCAGGTCTTCGAAGAAGCGGGCGTGCCGCCGGGTGTTTTGAATTTTCTGTCCGGGCACGGTTCCGTTATCGGCGCGCATTTGGTGGATCATAAAGATGTCGATCTTATTGCGTTCACCGGTTCGCGCGAAGTTGGCTTAAGAATCTGGCAATCGGCAGGTGTGACACGGCCCGGTCAGCGCGAGCTCAAACATGTGATTTGCGAAATGGGCGGCAAAAACGCGATGATCGTCGATGCCGATGCCGATCTCGGTGAAGCGGTCGGCTATTCCATTTATTCTGCGTTCGGTTATCAAGGGCAGAAATGTTCAGCGCTCTCACGTCTGATTGTCCTTGAAGAAAATTACGACCGCGTGATGGAGCGTTTGATTCCGGCCGCAGCCAGTCTGCGCGTTGGCAATCCTGAAGAACCGGGGATCATGGTCGGACCCGTGATCGATGAAGCCGCTTACCGGCGCATTTTAGATTATATCGAGATCGGCAAAAAGGAGGCGAAGCTCGCCTATCAAGCCAAAGACGTGCCGCCGCACGGTTATTTCATCCCGCCCACGATTTTTACTGACGTGAAACCAAACATGCGCATCGCGCGCGAAGAAATTTTTGGCCCTGTGCTGAGCGTCCTAAAAGTGCGCGATCTGGATGAAGCACTCGAAGTGGCCAACGGCACCGATTACGCGTTGACCGGCGGATTTTTCTCGCGCAGCCCGGTCAATATCGAGCGGGTCAAAGCGCAGCTGGAGGCGGGAAATGTTTATATCAATCGCTCGTGTACGGGCGCGATTGTCGGACGCCATCCCTTTGGTGGATTCAAAATGAGCGGCGGCGGTACCAAGGCCGGCGGCGAAGATTATCTCCTGCACTTCCTCATCCCGCGCGTGGTAACCGAAAATACCAGTCGGCTCGGCCTCGTTCCGGAAAAAACACCGGAATATCGGGAAGAATTTCTCTGGCCGAAACAGCAATAAGCGCGTCGCAGTCCCAAGTGCAGACAGCTAACTAGGGCGACCTTTGCTCAACAATTTCACCACCGTCACGATCATGTAGAGCACCGGCCACGCCGAGGTCAGGACAATCAATGCAAACACCGCCATCTCCTTTGCACGCTCCCGCGCCGCTTCGAGCCGGTATTCGCGTCCTAAATTGTAAAAATTCCTGTAGCGCGATCGATCCTCTCCATCGTAAGGCCAGAAATTCCCGCCACGCCACTGACCGAAACCGGAATGGAAAAAATAATCCGTCTGCGGGAATTGCCCTTTCCCGCCCGTGGAAGGACTCGCCGGTTTCATAGCCTCTGACCCAACACTCCAGTGGGAACTATCATACCACGTTAAAAAAAGGAATCAGCCGAAAAAATAGCTTTCCGATCACACCGAGGCGACGAGACACTCAAAATGCGACTAAAGTGAAAAAAACTGGCCTCCGAAAAATAGTAATTTTGATTGGGCTGATCAACGCGATGGCTTTTTCAGGACGGGCCGCGCTTCCGGAAACACTGACCCGCAGCATACGACGTTCTCCGGACGGGCGGTGGGAGGTGGCGTGGCAGTGCCAGGAAACACCAACTCCAAAGTGCCGCGTTGTCTTTTCAAGGCTGTCCGACGCGCGCGTGTTCTTTCAGCGTTCTACTTTTCCTCGCTACATCCAAGCTGTGTGGAATCGCACTTCGACAAAATGTCTTCTGCTCGATGCTCCAGACAATGCGAACACTTTTCTCTGGCTCCTTCGAGTCCGACCTCCGGCTGCGACGGTCGAGAAAATAGGTGATGAAGTCATCTGGACTGAAATCGAGCGCGCTAGGCCGGAGACTCGCAGAAACGAGCCGCAAGTAACACGCTTAGGCGTTCAGAAAATTACGTGGGTTTCTCATTCGGAAGTGCGCCTCCACATTATTTACAACGGCGTCTCTGTCGTTGTGCGTATTGATGCTTCAAAGCCGAACCGACCTCAAATAGAAGTCTCTTAGCAGGATCACAGATCATTTAGGCAATGTATTCGCTATTTCACTCCTTGGCGTATCGCGCCGGCAGGCTGCTGGTGAAGCTGCTGTTTGGCTGCGTCGCACGTATTCGTGTGCTCGGACCTGAGAATGCAAATCAGGACGGCGGATTTTTGCTGGCGGCGAATCATATCAGTCATTTTGATCCGTTCCTCATATCCCTGGCCGTGCGGCGGAAAATCGATTGGATGACGATGGCGGAATTCTTTCGCCCTCCGGTGCTGGGATTTCTTTTGCGCGCGATCGATGCATTCCCGGCGGAGCGGGATCGCGCTGAACCGAGAACGATTCGCACCGCAATCGAGCGGCTGAAGAGCGGACACCTCGTTGGACTATTTCCAGAGGGCGGCATTCGTGATGGAACGCGTTCGCTGCTGGAAGGCGCGCCCCTCCGGCCAGGCGCATCGACGCTCGCGCAGATCGCTGGCGTTCCGGTTTTGCCATGCGTGATTCTGGGCAGCGACCGCCTCTATTCAAAAAGACAGTGGCTGCCATTTCGACGCACGCCGATCTGGATCGCCTTTGGGAATCCAATTTCTCATTTTCCAGAGCTGCAAAAATCGCACGCGCGCGAGCGGATCGAATCCGAATTGGCGGCCGCATTCAAAAATCTCTACGCGGAATTACGCGAAAAATTTCGCCTCACGGCTGATGATCTGCCGCATCCGCCGCGTGAACGAGCGAGCCGCTGTAGGGCAAGCGCACCGCTTGCTGCACACCCGAACGGCAACCGAACCGGTTGCCCTACAATTTCCAGCGCTCGGTTGCAGCGTCTTGCTTCAGGTACAATCGATTCACTTATCTGTGGATCGCTTAATTTGCTTCATACTCGGCATCGGCTGAATCCCGACAAGTCGGGACGAGAGATGGAGGCTTACGTGATGAAATGCGAGCGACTCGCCCCGCAGGAATATTATGCCGCGCCGTACGAACCGAATCTCGCGAAGACGCTTGTAAACGGACACGCGACGATGGCGTGGAACAGCCCGATTAGGACACATTTTGCAGCAAACAACATCGCTCACGCGGAGTTCTTCCAGTGCGCACAAGGCATCCGCGCGCCCACGGTGTTGCTACTGCACGCGCTCATGTCTACCAGTCGCGCCGGGCATCGCCGTTGCGCAGAACGCTTCAACGAACTTGGTTGGAACGCTTGTTTCCTTCACCTCCCTTATCACTTTTCGCGGGTCCCGCGTGGTTATTGGAATGGCGAACTTGCGATCACCTGCGATCTCATTCGCAATGCAGAAGGATTGCGCCAGGGGGTAATGGAATTGCGGCAGTTGATGAGTGCATTGCGGGAACGCGGCTGCCGCGAGTTCGGCGTGCTCGCCACCAGCTACGGAGGTTGGATCGGCGCGTTACTGACGCTGGTCGAGCGCGATTTCCGCTTTGTGGCGTTGATGTCGCCCATCGTGAACGTCGAGCATGCTATCTGGCAAAGCCCGGCTGCGCGTCGTATTCGGCGCGAACTGCGCCGGGCGAATATCGAGCCGTCTCTCGTTGCCCGGCATTTTCATCTGAGCTCGCCGTTGCACACTCAGCCGCTCTGTGATCCGGCTTGTGTTCTATTTGTCACGGGTGAATTCGATTCGATCGCGCCAGCCGGCCAGATCGAAGCGATTCAGCAGAAATGGCGCGGCTCAGAACTGTTGCGCGTGCAACAGGGACACTTCGGCCATCGCATGATGCGCGAAACAATCGCGCGACTGAAAAAGCGCGGGTTGTAGCCACGGCGCTGTGTCGCCGTGCATCCTACGGAGCAATATCGCCGAGGGCGCCTCGACACAGCGAGGCGGCTACAGCTGAAGCGCGGTGTCAGCGATAGTCACCTCATTCCAAGAAATTCTAGGCTTGGTCCAAGATCGGCGAATGCGGCTTCTGCGAGAACATTGTGGCCTTCGACTGAGGCATGCCAGCCATCGATCGGGTGGAGCAGTTCCGCACGACTCAAATCGGCTGTCGCTAAGGCATCCGAATATCGCACTTGTACCTTCGCGCTGTCCGTGAATTCGCGGTGCAGTTCGCTCACCATCTCGCGCAATTCCTCGTTCACCATCCTTGCAAGGCGAATCAGATTGGAGCGGTAAGCTGGCCGGAAGGATGTTAAGTATCTGTACGTAGTTTCCAGATGCGGATAGCGAGATGTATCCTGTGTTCGCAGACGCTCTGCAATTTCGCGCCCTTGAAAGTATGACTCGAAATTGACGAGACCGTACACCACGACCGCGACGGGGTGACCCTGCATGCGTGCGCGGTCAATCAGCCGGCGCATCTGTCGCGCAAAATTCTCTCGGAGCTCCTGGCTTTGTCGTTGTAAACGGCTTTCCGGTTGCTGCAGTTCGCCACGCGGACTTCGCCACGCCCAATCGACATTGTTGTGGCCGATCGAGATCAGGATTAAATCGGGAAAACGTCTCGTCGCCAGCAAGTCGCCAATTTGTCCCGAAAAATTGCGCGTCCGAAGGATTCTTCGGAAAAAATTCTGCCGTTGGCCTTCGTGATCGACGAGTGCACCGATGCCCGCGCATTCAATCGCAACAAACGGAGTGAACTCCTCAAGTTTTTTCGAAACGCTTCGAGTGCCCGTGGGCGCCGGGTTAGTGTCGAGAAACCAGTTATTGCCACGGCAAGTGCGGGCGCGCCAAAACGTACTCCAGATCGACGAGATGTAGACTGCCGTGCAAACGCTGTCGCCGATCATGGCAACGTGCGGCAGGCGCGCGACCAGCTCGTCTTTCGTGATCTCGCCGTTTCGGTACGACAAGTAAACTGGATGAAATCGCGATGCAGGATCAGCGATGCGCTCTAAAAAATTCAAGCTGATCACTGGAACAGACTTCATAAGCAGCGTCTTTTTTTGCGATTGTCGATTTTTAATCGAGCCAATCCATCGCTTCCAGCAACCGACGAAACCGTGGATCATTTGTTGAGAACGCCGGCAGCCATTCGCCGATCGGCTCGCGTTTCCACCATGCTTTCTCGCCAATTGGCGCGAACTGATAACGATAAAGTTGCGCGCGAATGTAATGAGGAGGCGCGTCGGGAAAGGGATCGTTCGCCAGGAGCGAGAGCGTGCCGCGATCGTTGTGCAGAAGTTTCCAGACAAAATGCAGCGTCCAGGGATATTCCGCGGGGGACGCCATCGCTGCAAACCAGATTTGCCAATCTATGCGGGGTTGATACGGCGCGACGAACGGCGGCCGCCGATTCGGATCGCCCGGCTTGGCTTGGAACTCGTATTCCTTCCATTTAGTATCGCCGGTAATTACCGCGTCGTCCGTTCCCTCAAAAACAATTTCATCGCGCTCGCGCCCAACGGTTCCAAATGCCCCATAAGTATTCACGAGATCGAGCGGATCGTAGGAGTAATTCATTAACTGTCGCCCCGAAAGAAGATTGAGTACAGGTGCAGCGCTCAGATAGATCACCAGAACCGATAACGCGATCACGATGACATTGCTGATGCGCGGCCGTTCCGATTCTTGTGCCGCTCGTTCAGCGCGCCTAACCAGTGACTTTGGCAAGAAACGGCGCAGAAATGTGTCGTCGAAGCAGGCAAGGAACGGAATGATGGTGAGATAATTCAGGAACGAAAGATTACCGCTAACGATCAGAAAGATCTGAAAAGTGACTAGCAGGACGCCGGCAACATGACGAGCATGTCGTGGGCCGAACGAGAACCACGGCACAACGAGTTCGATGAAGTGGTTCCATGCCGTCTCAAATTTATGGAACCAGAGCGGCGCAAAGTGAAGGTAACGACTGATCGGGCTGGGTATCGGCTGCGTTTCGTAGTGATATAAAAGGCAGGTGAGATCGCGCCAGCACGGGTCGCCGCGCAGTTTGATGAGGCCTGCGCCAATCATGATCCGAAATCCAAGCCATCGAAAAAGCCAGATCACCAGAATCGGCGGCCGGCATTTTGGAAATGGCCGACCATCGAGCAATGGGCAGAGAAAGATAGATAAGAAGCCGGTCTCGAGCAGTTGAATCTCCCAGCCGTAACCGTACCAAATCTGGCCAATGTGAACGAGCGACATGTACATTGCCCAAAGAATGCCGAGAATGATCGCGTTTGCGTAGCCAGCAACGACCACAAGCGAGAGCGCAAACCCAGCCCAGGCGAAAATCAACATCCCGTGATCGGAAATGCCGAGCCAAAAGAGAGTCGGCACTCGCAGCATGCCGGCAGTTCGCGAGCCGAGTTGCGTTTGTACGCTTGCAAGAAAATGAGTCGCCGGCGTTAGTCCGTGCTCGCCAATCAGCGGGACGAGTTGCTGTGCAGCAACCAAAAACGCAACCGCATAAACAAAACCCAGCAGTCGCAAAATGACAAAGCGCGTCAGCCAATAAGAATTTCCGAGCGCAAAAAGTTTTTTGAGAAAGTTCTCGTCATTCATCGCAGCGACGCCCGGCAAGCTCTCAACGCTCAAAGTCCAACCTCAAATCAAGAGAAATCAAAGCAGAGACCGATATCTCAATTTTTTTTTAAAATAATTTGTCTGGCAGGATAATTGAACGTGATCCGGAAATGCGAAAGAATCGCGCTGCCGAGTTGACGGTTAACGTCGTCGTTTCCAGCGCAACATGCCGACTGCGTCGCGGGAATTGTGGTGCGGCCGATCCGAAACCATTCGTTCGGACCGACAACGCCCCGCAATGATTGTCCAAAGCCGCCCGCTCCGGTGTTCGTTTCGCGTAATGGCCCTTTCGATTGTCGAATGATCGGATGATTGACTGCGTCTTCAGAACCGGTGTCGATGAGGAAATCGTCGGTGACAGGATCGACGCCGGGCACTTTCAACACGCCTCGGACATAGGGCCAGCGTCCTTTAAAACTAAGCGGCAGAACGTCGCCGACGCCGTGATACTGGTACGCGGACGGTGCGGTAACGACGATCCCCGGTTTTTTGTAGTCGAGTGTGACTACGTTCGCGCAAAGCAGATCATATCCAGTAATGCCGGCAGTTCCTTCGCTTTCGTGAATATCGTCAACGAGATTCAGATCGACGCCGAACTGAAGCGATGCGTTCTTCACAACGCCCACCTCTACCCGGCCGACACCGACGCCGCCAACTGAACTCTTCTCAGTCGCTTTCAGTCCAAAACGCGCCATCACGCGGCGATCGATAACAGTCCGCCCGGCACCCGTATCGAAGACGAAGCGCAACTCTTCATCATGACCGATTATTCGTGCGGAAATGAAGACATGACTTTTCTCGTTCCGAATGACGCCCGGGAGGGACGCTGAAGTTGCCCCATTTGTGAAGTGAGTGGATGACAAACACGAGTCATTCGCGCGCATCGAACACGTAACGCAAAAAAGCGCTATGACTGACGCGATACAACGGCGTTGCCAGGTCATGTGCAAATTAAAATCGCGATGGGAAATACAACAACTTCGAATGAGCATTTACCCGCATTGACACTCCAAGCGATGCGACGAGATTTTGAGCCTTCCGCGCCAGGGTAGCTCAGTGGTAGAGCAGGGGACTCATAAGCCCTTGGTCGGGAGTTCGAATCTCCCCCCTGGCAGTCCCCTACTCCTTTGTTTTAGAAATATACGGCGCCAGCTCTTGCTCGTTCCCGCGCAGCGCGGCCATGAAGCACACTCCACTGCGTTCAGTCACAGCGCCGATCCAACCCTCCTGATAAACATAGCGCCATCCGGGAAACCGCAGCACCGCCCCGGTTTTTGCATTGCGCTCCGCCGGAAAGAGAAATAGCTGCATCCGTTTCTCGGCGAGCCAGATTTGGGCAATACGACGCGACTCCTCATCCTCAAAAACGCGGCAACCGATCGTGTGAAAATCGGCGAACTCTGTTGGGACATCGTAATGTTCCAGCCCGTGTTTCATAAAAAACAGATCGCTCAATGTTCCCGCTTCAGTGCTGACCGGGTCCAGCATCACCGGTCGAGTGGATGCTGCCACAGTCAATAACTTCCGAGCGGTCGCTGATCCCGGAAAATCATTTAGACGACTGAGCACTTGAAACACGGAGACTCCGGCGATAACCACGACCGCGATGCTAATCGCAAGGACAGCCGGGTTGCGCGCCATTTTCTTCCATGTCCACTTCGAGCCAACGACCAGGTCTTTCTCCGAGAACCATTCGGCCGTTTCTGGCGGGATCGGAATCAGACGAACCAGCGCGGCGACAGCGCGATCAAAGCTTTGCTGATTGAGAAATTCATCGGAGTCATCTGCGCGAGATATCGCTGCGCGCATGGAACGATCAGCCAACCGGTGGTGGCTGATCGGCGCGCAATTCAAAAGGGCCCGTCTTCGGCGCAATAAGCGCAGCATTCTCATACTGTGCCTTGTTGAGGGTGCTTGGCGTCCAGCCACGCCTGCAATTGCCGGCGACCCTGCGCCAGAAACCGGGAAAACTCGCTGAGCTTGAGTTCCGCGAGGTCAAGAATTTCGTTGTAATCAAATTCGTCGAGATAAAAAAGTGCAAGCGCGGTCCTCTGCGGATCGGGCGCGCCAGAAATCCAAACTGCGAGTTGCGTGGGCTCGAGCTGGTCAATCTGTGATGCAGCCTGTGAAGTTACGTCATGCTCATCAAGTTTGAGCGCCTCTGGTTGCAAATCAGCTCTGTCTGCTTCCAAACAGCGCCAGCGCGCGTCGCGAAAGAGCCAAAACCTTTCCTTCGGCAGTTCCCCCTGCGCGGCACGATTGGCCGCCTCGCGCAACGTGGTGCGAAAGACTTCCTGCGCTTTGCTTGAGTCGCCCAGCATTAAGAAGCAAAAACGATAAAGCTGTGGCAGATTTTGTTTTCGATCCGGCACGCGTGATGTCCCCGAAAAAACTCTGCGCACTCTACGCGCCTCTGTAGGATGGACAAGATGGATTCGACACTGGCGCCTTCCTCCATGGAAGCCCGCTGTGTTTACTACCTCGACGCCGCGCTTCGCGCAGCGAGGCGACTACAGGTTCTTCAAACGACGCGCTACTTCCTCAGCGTTCTTGCGGCTGTTGAACGCGGAAAGACGAAAGTAGCCTTCCCCTTGCGCGCCAAATCCAGCACCCGGGGTAATGACCACGTTTAGCTCGCGCAGCATACGATCGAACATCTGCCAGCTTGGCAGGCGCTCCGATGTTTTCACCCAGATATACGGCGCGTTTTCTCCGCCAAAAGTTTTTAGCCCAGCATCGGCCGCAGCGCCGCGCAGGAGTTTTGCATTTCCCATGTAATGATTGATGAGAGCGCGCACCTGCTTGCGACCTTTTTGTGAATACAACGCCTCGGCACCGCGCTGCACCGGATAACTCACGCTGTTGGATTTGGTGCTCCAGCGCCGCTGCCAAAGCCGATGAAGCGGCAATCGCCGGCCGTTCTCCGTTCGCGCGAGCAGCGATTTTGGCATTACCGTAAATCCGCAGCGCACGCCGGTGAATCCGCCATTCTTGGAAAAACTGCGAAACTCGATCGCGCATTCGCGCGCACCGGGAATTTCGAAAATGGAATGCGGAATTTTCGGATCCGAAATGTACGCCTCGTAAGCGGCATCGAAGAGAAGAATCGCCTCGTGCGCGTGGGCATACTCGACCCACTGAGCGAGCTGATCGCGCGACGCAACTGCACCGGTTGGATTATTCGGAAAACAAAGATACACAAGATCGACATGTTCCTTTGGTGGCTCGGGCACAAAATTATTTTCTGCTGTGCAGGGCAAATAGAGGATCCCTTCGTAACTGCCGTCCTTCCTACCGGGGCCTGTGTGGCCGGCCATCACGTTTGTATCGACATAGACCGGATAAACTGGATCGGGGACCGCTACCTTGTTTTGATCGCCGAGAATATCCAGGATGTAACCGCAATCGCACTTTGAGCCGTCGGAGATAAAGATTTCGTCGTCGGCAATCTCGATCGTGCGGTCGCGATAATCGTGCTGCGCGATGGTTGATCTGAGAAATTCGTAGCCTTGCTCAGGTCCGTAACCGCGAAAACTTTCGGAGTGGCCGAGCTCTTCGACAGCCTGCTTCATCGCTTCAACTGCCGCGCGCGGCAACGGCTCGGTCACGTCACCGATCCCGCACAGGATTAACCGCTTGGCGGCTTCCGGATTGGCTTCGCAAAATTCGCGCACCCGGCGCGCGACTTCCGGGAACAAATAGCCCGCCTGAAGCTTGAGATAATTTTCGTTGAGATAGGCCATCGTTGTAGCGGCGTTTATGTCAAACGCCGAACCTAAAAAGATAGGCGCTTGGCACAAGCGCCTCTACAACGTTCGCGCTGCTCAGTAGTTCTTCGCGACCGCGTCCCAGTTCACTACGTTCCACCAAGCCTTAAGGTAATCGGGCCGGCGGTTTTGGTACTTGAGATAGTAAGCGTGCTCCCAGACATCGACGCCGAGAATCGGTGTGTTGCCATCCATCAGAGGACTGTCCTGATTCGGCGTCGAAATAATTTCGAGTTTTCCATTCTTGTTTTTGATCAACCACGCCCAGCCGCTGCCGAAGCGTTTCACACCCGCATCGGCAAATTTCTCTTTGAACTCGTCGAAGCTGCCGAATGTTGATTTGATATCATCGGCGAGTTTGCCTTTCGGTTCGCCGCCGGCGTTCGGTCCCATGATCTTCCAGAAAAAGGAATGGTTGGCGTGCCCGCCGCCGTTGTTGCGCACGACTGTGCGAATGTCTTCCGGCACCGATTTGAGATCGCTGATCAAATCTTCCACCGATTCCTTTTCGAGATCGGCCTTGCCTTTGATCGCTTTGTTGACGTTGTCGATATAAGCCTGGTGATGCTTGGTATGATGGATTTCCATCGTCTTCGCATCGATGTGCGGTTCCAAAGCATCATACGCGTAAGGTAATTTTGGTAATTCGTAAGCCATAATCTTTACAGTTAGATCGAATTACCCAGCGCGACAGGTTTTATTTTTCGTTCCAGAATCGATCCGGCGCGCACAGAGTGACGCGCCCTGCCTAATCGCAGCGATAAAAACTTGGCCGATGTCCGAGGTCGCTGCGGTAATTGACATACGTTGCCAGCGCGAGCAGCGGGAAGTTTTGTCGATAGAAATCGTACTTGAGATAGAACACTTTCGGGAAGCCGGTGCCGGTGATTTGTTCTTCGTCCCACGAGCCGTCGGGCTTTTGCGACCGAAGCAAGTAATGCAATCCTCGCTGAATACTCGGCCGATCGAGATCGCCGCATGCACAGATACCCATGGTTGCCCATGCTGTTTGCGATGCGGTGCTCTCGCCTATGCCTTTTGTCGAGGGATTTTCATAAGTGTCGCAGGTCTCGCCCCATCCACCGTCGCTGTTTTGACAGCTCTCAAGCCAATCACGGCCGCGCAATATCCAGTCTTGCGTCATGTCCTGACCGATGGCGCGCAAGCCGCGCAAGACCTGCCACGTGCCATAAATGTAATTTACACCCCAGCGGCCGTACCAGGAACCGTCGTCCTCCTGCGTCTCGATCAAATACTCCAGGGCGCGTTTCACCGCGGGATGATTCCGGTCGAACCCGATATAGCCGAGTAGCTCGAGCGTGCGCGCAGTCAGATCGCTGCAGGTCGGGTCGAGGATCGCGTTGTGATCGGCAAACGGCATGTCTTCGAGCCATGGCGTCGTCACATTTTTGTCAAAAGCGGCCCAGCCGCCATCGTCGCATTGGAAGCTAAGCTGCCAATCAAGTGCGCGACGAAAGATTGCATCGAGCGTTCGTGGATCTCTGGGCCGTATCGTGCGCAACGCCATCAGCACCATCCCTGTGTCGTCGGTGTCCGGGTAATAAATGTTGTCGTACTCGAATGCCCAGCCGCTTGCTTCCGCATGCGAATTGTTCACCGCCCAGTCCCCTCTAATTCGCACCTCCTTATTGATGAGCCAATCTGCGGCTTTTTGCAGCGCAGGATGTTCCGACGAAACACCGGACTCGGCCAGCGAGATGATGTTGATCGCCGTATCCCAAATGGGCGACCGACAAGGTTGAATCCGGAAATCCTCCGGATCATCGACAAACAGCCCGGCGAAATCTTTCTCCGCCTTGGCGTAAACTGGATTTTTCTTCGAGTAACCCAGCGCGCGCAAGGCGATCAAACAGTTCAGCATCGCCGGAAACACTGCTGCGAGGCCGTCACTCCCCTCGCCGATGCGTTCAACCATCCAGCGTTCCGCTTCCTCCAGCGCGCGCCGGCGCAATGGACGAATCCGCAGCGGCTGCAGAAATTTTAAGGTGTCGTCGAGTCGGAGAAAGAAATTGCGCCAGGTCCAGAATTTTTCGCTGCGAGGAAGCCGCAAATCGCTTTGCTCTGTGCCGAGCGGATAGAGCTCATGCAGTTGTTTTTCGCCAGGCAGAATCCGGGTTGGTTTGAAATGATTGATGATGGCGAGCGGGATGAGCATGGCCCGGCTCCACGACGACATTTTGTAAATGTGAAACGGCGCCCAACTCGGCAGAAGCACCATTTCCACCGGGATCGCGGGCAGATATTTCCACGGAAACTGCCCTAGCAACGCCAGGTAGAGTTTACTGAAAGTGTTCATTTGCGGAATACCGCCGAGGCGTATAATGGTCGCCCGCGCCTCCTGCATAAACGGCGCGTCCACAGAATAACCGGTGAGTTTCAGGGCAAAATAGGCCTTGGCCGACGCGTTGATCTCACTCGGGCCCCCATGATAAATATTCCAACCGCCGTCCGGCAGTTGCCGTTTCAAAATGTGACGAACGCAACGCCGCTGCAATTGGGCATCCACTTCGCCGAACCAGTGCATAAAGAGGATGTAATCGGAGCAGAGGGTGCTATCGACGATGAGTTCGCCACACCAGTGACCATCGGGTTTCTGTTGGCGCAAAACGTTTTCCTGCGCGCGTGCGATCGCGCGCGCGATCTCCTGGTCCGTCGCGGAATACGATTCCGAGACTTCGGGCCGTGCGCTTGGCAAAACGATCAGGTGCTTTGACGGATTCAGCATGTCGATCCTACGAGGCGTGCGCTGTAGTGCCGTTCGTTTGAGCCGACTTCCCCGTGAGATGCCCGTTGCCGCTGCTGACGCCGTTAAACACAACCGTTTCGCTCCCCCTGCCGGTCGGCTTCGGTTTCGCCCCGAAATTGAACCTAATCGTCTTCCAAGTATCGCCACGCTGCGCCTGGAGACCAAGGCTGGCAGTGGGCTCGTAGCCGCAATGCACCATGCAATTCTCGCAACGGCTGTCGCGCGCGACCCCGTTCACCACGCCATATCTGTCCCACTCGGTTTTCTCGAGCAATTCCGCGTAGCTCGAGTAATGCCCGTCGGTCATGAGGTAGCAGGGCCCTTTCCATCCGCGAATGTTTCGGGTCGGAATCGCCCAGGCTGAACAAGTCAAATCCCGTTTGCCGGCGAGAAATTCAAAATAAACGGGCGTGCCGAAAAATGTGTATCGATTCATCCACTCCTCCACTTTTCGGAATTTCCGAATCGTCATGGATCGCGTAAGGAAGAAATCCTCAGGGCGCAGATTAAGCCGTTTGATCATGTCTTTCTTCGCGGCGTCGTACTCGTAGCCGGGGGAAATTGTATGGCCATCGACGCCGAGATCGGAGAGATAATCGAACATTTGCTCGACTTCCTCCATATCGGCCTCCTTGTAGATCGTCGTGTTCGTGGCGACTTGATAGCCGAGCAGCTTCGCCATTTTGATGGCCAGGACGCACTCTTTGAAAACGCCTTCGCGCTCGACGATAAGATCATGAATTCGCTCGAGACCGTCGAGGTGAACGTTCCAGTACATCCATTTGCTTGGCGCGATCGTCGGCTTCGCCGGGTCTTTCGGACCTTTGCGGATTTCAGCTGCATCTTTCTCGCTAAGCAAACCGGCTTTCATTAACTCATCGATTTTCTGATCGATGAACTCAGAACGTCCGGCGATCTGCGATGCCATCCAGTCGCGCATTTTCCTGCGCATAAACATGGCGTTGGTGCAGATGTAAACGATCCGATTTTGCGCGAGCAATCCATTCACCAGCGCTTCGATGTACGGGTAAATGAGCGGTTCGCCCCCGCAGATGGAGACCATGGGCGCGTTACACTCTTCGGCCGCCCCAAGACAATCCTCCAGACTCATCATGTCCTTGAGCGACGTGGAATATTCACGAATCCGCCCGCAACCGGTGCAAGTCAGATTGCACGTGTGCAACGGCTCGAGCTGAAGGACCGTGGCGAACTTCTTCGTGCCACGTAACTTGTGGCCGATTATGTAAGCCGCGATCTTCGTTGTTAATGCGAGCGGAAATCTCATAGGAGCGAGGATAGTAACAAGGGTCGCCAGCGTGTCAACGACCCCGAGTTGTGCTCTCAATTTGCTAAGTTGATTCGGGTCAGGCCTCCTGTTCGGATTTAACCTGCCCCCAAATTAAAACGTCGCGTGCTAAAGACAATAACTGATTAGGCCCCGCCGGCGTGCCAGCCACGACGAATCAAACTGACGGCAATCGCCGCCAGAAGCAGCGCGATTATTTTCGACGCGCCGCGCAGGCCTTGTTTGCCCATCCAGCGCGTAAACTGATCGGCATTGCAGAACGCGATCGCGACCAGTGCAAGATTTATCAAAAGCGAGACCAAAGTGAAAAGCAGACCGACGGTATCGACCAAGATCAAGAGAGCGGTAAGCAATGCGGGCCCAGCAATCAGCGGCATGCCGAGTGGAACAACTCCAAATTCGTCGCTGCCTCCGCGATCATGCGGGACAAGGCCGAGCAGTTCGCGCCCCGCCAAGCCGAGCAAAATTAGACCACCGGCGACCTGAAAATCAGCAACGGTAATGCCAAGCGCGGCGAAAATAATCTTCCCGAGAAAAATAAATCCGACGGCAACGCAGAGAGCGGTGAAGATTCCCAGAAACGCCTGTCGTTTTCGATGCTCGCGAGACGCGCTCGTGCCAAGACCCATGAAAATCGCGACCAGCCCGATTGGGTCGATGGCGACAAAGACCGGAATGAAGGCGAGGAAAAATTTCTCAATCATCGTGGAACCGTGGCCTGCCCTATAATTCTCGCCACAGATGAACACAGATGAAACACAGATTCATCAAAATTCCTTCTCCCATCTGTGAAAATCTGTGTAAATCTGTGGCTAATTCCGCTTCTCTAACTCGCATCTCCATCCATGAAATCCTCGTTTCTTTGTCTCTCATTTATTCTCGTCGCTTCGAGTTCGAATCTTTGCGCCGCTGAAATAAAAACGGTCGATGACTTTCGCGCCGCTGCTGCGAAGGCAAACGCGGTGCTGACGATCCCCGATTGGGAGCAGACACCGGAGGCGATCGAGACGTCAATGAAAGATGCAATCGCTAAAGGAAACAGCGCGCTCGATCGGATCGGCGGCCAAGACCTGAGCAAGGTTACTTTCAAAAGCACCGTCGTGGCGCTCGACGATCTCACATATCAAGCCGGAATCGCCGCGAACAAGGCCACAATGATTAAGGAGACGAACACGAATCCTGCCATGCGCACCGCAGGTGAGAACGCGGTCAAGGCCTTTCAAGAATGGGCGGTTGGAATCGATTATCGCGAGGACGTTTACAAAGTCATCAAAGCCTTTGCCGATACGCATCCGAAACTCACCGGCGAAGACGCGAAGTTGCTTAAGGAAACGTTGCGCGATTATCGCCGCGCCGGCTTGGAGTTGGCCCAGGATCAGCGCAAGGAAGTCGAACAGCTGCGCAAGGAATTGTCCAAGCTCGGGACCGATTTCGATACCAACATCGTTAAGGCCACTGCTCCGGTCATGTTTACAAAGGCTGATCTGGAGGGAGTGCCGGAAAGCTTCCTCGCCTCGCCGGGAATCAAGTCAGGCGATGACGTTTACACGGTGATGGCAAATGTCACGTGGCAATTCATCACCGTGGAGGAAAACGCGAAAAGCGAAGCGATTCGCAAGCAACTTTACGTCATTCACGACACACTCGCGAAAGACAGCAACGTCTCCGTTCTCAACCAAATGCTTGAGCTCCGGAACACGATCGCGCTGCGGCTCGGTTACAAATCGTGGGATGACTACCAGACCGAAATCAAAATGGCCAAGACCGGGGCGAATGCGGAAAAATACATCAACGATCTGGTCGCAGGTATCCAGCCGAAATTCGACAGCGAAGTCGCTGAATTACAAAAGTTGAAAGCCGCCGAGACGAACGATCCCACCGCCAAGATCATGGTGTGGGACTGGCGTTACTACAGTAACCAACGGAACAAACAAAAATACGACGTCGATAAGGAAGCGCTGCGCGCGTATTTCCCATTCCAAAAAGTGCTCGATGGGATGTTCAACATTTATCAGAGCATCTTTGGGTTGAAGTTTGAAAAGATCGCGGCGCCTTACAAATGGATCGGTGATCTGCAGCTTTACCTGGTGACCGATGCCGCCAGTGGCGAACCACTCGGCATGTTTTACCTCGACATGTTTCCACGCGAAGGAAAATTCAATCACTTCGCGCAGTTCGACATTATCAGCGGCAAACTGTTACCGGATGGCAAATATCAGCGGCCGACGGTGGCTTTGCTGTGCAACTTTCCACCCGCCACGGCCGAGAAACCGTCCTTGCTCACACACCAGGATGTAGAGACGCTTTTCCACGAATTCGGTCATGCTTTGCATTCCATCGTCACTCGCGCGAAGTACGGCCGTTTCGCCGGAACGCATGTGCCGGGGGATTTTGTCGAAGCGCCGTCGCAGATGCTGCAGAACTGGGTCTGGGACAAGAAAGTGCTCGACACGTTCGCGGCCGATTACCGCGATCCGTCGAAAAAGATTCCGGCGGAAATCGTCAAGAAAATGAACGATGCCAAGCTGGCCAACGCCGGTGTTTTTTATCGCCGCCAGTTCGCGTTCGCGTCACTCGATCTCGCATTGCACGATCCACATCCTGAAGAGATGCCTTACGATTCCGTCGCCATATCGAATCCGATTTTAGGAAAGGTGTTTCTCCCGATCGATCCCAGCACGACGTTCGTCTCCTACTTTGGTCACTTGAACGGATACGACGCCGGTTACTACGGCTACGCCTGGGCCGACGCCATCGCTGCCGATCTAGCGACGGTTTTTGAAAAAGCGAAGGACGGTTACCTCGACGGACAAGCTGGCCTGAAATTGCGCCGCGAAATTTACGAACCCGGCGATTCGCGTGAGGTGACCATGTCCATCGAGAAATTCCTCGGCCGCAAACAATCGATCCAGCCGTTCCTGAAAAAGATTGGCATCGGCCCGCAGGACAAAAAGAAAGCTCCCGCTGGCCCATCACAGGAAGGCAGATAATTGTAGAGGCGTTCGTGCCAAGCGCCTGTCGAAGCGCCAATTGCTAAACTCGGCGTTTGACACAAACGCCGCGGCAACGTCTGGGTATGTGACGAAAATGACACGGCTATTCGCTGCAATCCTTTGCTTCAGTGCGACGTGTCTCCCGGCAGCGGATGAACTCGCATTGCGTTTGCAGCCGGCGCTGGAGGTGATCACGCCGGACGGCCTGCTCGCGCACATCAAAGTTCTCGCATCCGATGAATTCGAAGGACGCGCGCCGGGAACGAAAGGCGAAGAACTTTCGGTCAAGTACATCACCGACCAGTTCAAACAGATCGGGTTGAAGCCGGGAAATCCCGACGGGACTTATACGCAGGAGGTTCCTCTTGCCGGGATCAAAAGCGAACCACGAATGTCTTTCACGGTTGGCGACAAAACGATCGATCTTAAAAATCCCGATGACTTCGTTGCCTCTTCAGCGCGTCTCCAACCGGAAATCAAGATCGACAAGTCAGACGTGATCTTCGTCGGATACGGAGTCGTCGCGCCGGAATACGGTTGGGACGATTACAAAGATGTCAATGTGCGTGGCAAGACGATCCTGATGTTGATCGGTGATCCGCCGGTGCCGGACCCGAAAGATCCATCTAAGCTCGACGACAAAATGTTTAAGGGAAAAGCGATGACCTATTACGGCCGCTGGACTTACAAATACGAAATCGCAGCGCAAAAAGGCGCGGCGGCGGCGATCATCATCCACGAAACCGAACCGGCGGCTTATCCGTGGCAGGTGGTGAGATCGAGCTGGGGCAAAGAAAACTTCGAACTCGATAATCCGAACAAGAATATGGACGCCGTTTCGGCGCGGTCGTGGAACACGCGCGATGTCGCGAAAAAGTTATTCGCCGATTGCGGTCAAGATTTTGATGCGCTGAAAAAATCGGCGGTCACAAAAGAATTCCGGCCGGTCGCGCTGAATGCCAAAGCCAACATCGAGATCAAACAGCAGATTCGCTCGTTCAAATCGCACAATGTCGTCGGCAAACTCGAAGGGGACGATCCAAAACTTCGGGATGAATACATTATTTACACCGCGCACTGGGACCATCTCGGGCGTCATCCCGAATTGCAGGGCGATCAGATTTTCAACGGCGCGATCGACAACGCGTCGGGTGTGGCTTCCGTTACTCAGCTTGCGGCCGCGTTTAAAAAACTAAATCCGCCGCCGAAACGGTCGGTATTATTCATGGCAACGACTGCCGAAGAAGCGGGATTGCTCGGCGCAAAATTTTATTCGGAACATCCGCTTTATCCGCTGGAGAAGACGCTCGCTGACATCAACATCGACGGCGTGAATCCGTGGGGCAAATCGCACGACCTCGAAGATCTCACCAACAGCAATTCAACCCTGGACGACTTGTTAGGCCAGGCAGCGGCGCGACAGGGGCGCGTGATGAAGCCGAACAGCGAGCCGGAGAAAGGCGGCTTCTATCGGGTGGACAGTTTCGAATTTGCAAAGGCCGGTGTCCCTGTGTTGCACGCAGCTCGCGGCATTGAGATTATCGGGGAAACTGCCAGGATACGGAAAGCAGAAGCGCGACGAATTTGTCGCGAAACATTATCATCAGCCGTCGGATGAAGTTGATCCCAGCTGGGACCTCTCCGGCGCAGTGCAAGATGTTCAACTTCTCTTCGAAGTCGGCTACCAAGTCGCAAATGGCGACAAATTCCCAGAATGGAAAGCCGGCACCGAATTCAAAGCAAAACGAGACGCTATGCTGAAGAAGTGATTAGATTAAGCGGAGTTGTTCGGTGTAGCTTGTCTTAGACCGAATGCACACGACCGATACATCCCAGCAAATCCAGTCAGCGCGTCCGTTCCAGTTCACGGGTCGTATCCGCAGTTTCTATCACGCGATAAATGGCATCTTCCGTATGATTCGTTGCCAGCATAATGCGTGGATTCACGCCGCCGCTACAGTAGCGGTTGTTATTGCGGCGTTGTTCTTCCGGGTATCGAGCACGGATTGGTGCTGGATCATCGTAGCGATTTCCATTGTTTGGACCGCCGAAGCTCTGAACACGGCTTTTGAGTTCCTAGCAGACGCAGCATCGCCAGAGTTTCATCCTCTGGTTCGTGATGCGAAGGATGTTGCAGCAGGCGCTGTTCTTCTCACTGCTGTTGCTGCTGTCGTCATCGGTTTGATTGTGTTCTGGCCCTACATTGAAAAGTTGTTCTCGTCGCATTAGTAGGTCTAGTCACGAGCCGCATCCGCAGGTGGACGGACCTGTCAGCGATTACTTGGCGGAGTCTCACTATGGCTCTACAGAGGCGCCGCATACCAAAGCATATCTGTGGCGACATATCATCAGGTTGTGCGCGGAGTTGGGCGCGCGACGAGTGCTCGATATTGGGTGCGGTAATGGCGCGCTATGCCGCGAGCTTGCCAACCGCGGATACGAAGTGGTTGGTTGCGAGCCGAGCGCCGACGGCGTTCGGCTCGCGCAACGTGCGGCACCGGAATTGGTGTTCCATCAGCTTGGAGTAGATGACGAACCTAGTGCGGTTGGCAACGAGAGCTTTGACGTGGCGATCGCCACGGAGGTAATCGAGCACGTCGTTCGACCGCGCAACCTCCCTCGTTTCGCGAAGCAACTGCTTCGCCCCGGCGGCCATCTCATCGTCAGCACACCGTATCATGGTTATCTGAAGAATCTTGTTCTTGCTCTCACCAACAAGTGGGACGCGCACCTCAACCCCTTCTGGGATGGCGGCCACATCAAGTTCTGGTCGCGCAAGACTCTCTCGCAATTGTTGAGCGAGGCGGATTTCCGCGTCGTACGCTTCATCGGAGCTGGCAGATTACCTTTTCTGTGGAAGAGCATGATTCTGGTTGCACAGAAGCCAACGAAACTGAGTTGCAACACAGCGGATTAGATGGTTGAATCGCAACCTGCGACTCTGAAAATCTGAATGGGCTCTCTTAAAAAAAGACGAAAAGCAAAAATTGCCAAGCACAAGCGCCGCAAACGCATGAGGGCGCATCGGCACAAGAAGCGGCTGCGGTATAAGGTGTAATTCGTCAGCATCGGCGCTCTGAAAACGTCCAACGCTCAACACCGAGCGCCAACGTCCAATACTGAAAAGCCATGCGCACGCATCCTGCGCCACGTTCCTCGCAGTGGTGGGCGTGTCGCTTGCATTCCAGAGCGCAGCCGTCACAGCTGCCACTACAGGTCTGAGGCTGGCCTGCCAGCCGTAGCCTTGGCGAAGGCTGGTTTGCCGAACACGGCGCGGAAAGATAAGATTAAAGCATGAGGGAGCGGAAGAAACCGGGCGTTTCGACGTGCCACTGTTTTTTCTTGTCACTGGCTCTCCTCGTTGTCGCAAGCAGTGTTGTAGTTGCGCGGCCGGCGAAAACGACATCGACAAAAGCGGTGCCCGCATCGGCGACAACAAAGAAAGCCGACCGCCAGGATGATTCGCTCAATCCCAAACCAGCTGCCGATCTTGCCTTGCGCGCGGGCGGCGCACACAAAGCAGATGCGCTCGCGAATTTTGTCGAAGGGATGGCATTTGAAGAAAATGGCGAGATGAATCGTGCACTGGATGCGTATCGCAAGGTGCTCAATGTCGATCCCGGCCAGGCGCAACTCGCCGCGCGCGTGGCCGGTTTGCTAATACAGCAGGACGATTTTCCACAGGCAATTGACGTGTTGAAAGACGCGATCAAGGCAAACCCGAATAATGCCGAGCCTTATCAGCAACTGGCTTTTATTTATCTGAAGTATCTGAAGAAACCGGATCAGGCGATCGATTATGCCAACCGCGCGATCGCTTTGAATCCGGGAGACGCGGAAGGTTACCAGCGCCTGGTCGAAATCGAAGTTGCAGCCGGCCAAGAGAAAAAAGCGCTCGAAGTTCTGGACCGCGCCGGAAAAGTTCGCAGCAACGATCCCGCTTTCTGGATGCGGCTCGGAAAGCTTTACATGGTCATTCTCTTCAAGTCTGACTCACAGCCGAAACCGGACGAACTGAAAAGGACCAACGAGATTTTCAAAAAAGCAGCCGAGCACGCCGGAGACGATCCCGGGATCCTAAAGGAAATAGCAGATTATTACGCGGCATCCCAGCAACTGAAGGAAGCGATCCCGCTTTATCTGCGTGTTCTCGAACTGCAACCGGAGGACGCGAACGCGCGAGAGAAACTGGCGACTGGTTTTATTCTGACGAACCAACGCGGCAAAGCGGTGGAGATGCTCGAGCAAATCATCAAGGAGCATCCTGAAAAATATCAATCCTACGATTTACTGGCACAGGTGCTGGACGATGAAGCGCGATCGCTGCAACGCGCCAACCGCCTCGAGGAAGCCAAAGCGAAGTTTGCAAAAGTGGCCGCGAATTATGAGCAAAGCCTTTTAATTAATCCAAATCGTCCCAGCACTTATTTGCATCTGGCGGAGCTGCTTCTCGGACCTTTGAGAGACGCCGATCGCGCGGTGAAACTGGTGACTGAAGCCCGGCGCCGATTTCCCGGCGCGCCGGAGATTGTTTACTATCTGGCGATCGCGCAGCGCGAGGCGAAACAGAGCCAGCAAGCTGTGGCGACTTTCGAAGAGGCGCTGCACGAAGCGCAACTCGATGAGGATGACGATGTGATAAATGCCAAGTTTTACTTCAACTATGGCGCGGCAGCCGAGCAGGCTGGTCTCTACGAAAAAGCGGCTGATTTGCTTCGAAAGTCAATTGCGCTCGACCCAGCGAATTCGGCAGAGGCCTGCAACTATATTGGTTACATGTGGGCGGATCACAATATGAACCTGGATGAAGCTGAAGCCATGGTTAGGCGCGCCCTCGAGAGTGAGCCAAACAACGCCTCCTATTTAGACAGCCTCGGTTGGGTGGAATTTCGCAAGGGCAAATTCGATCAGGCTTTGAGCGACCTGCTTCGCGCTGCAAAGGCAGTGGAGCGCGACGATCCGGTCGTGTTTGAACACATTGGCGACACTTACCTGAAATTGAACCGCGCGCCGGAAGCACTGGACGCCTGGCAAAAAGCGCTGGCACTCGATCCAAAAAACAAGACCCTCGCGGACAAGATCGAGGGAACCAAAAAGACAATTGGCAAAGATTTGCCTGAAAAAACGAATCCGACGTAGTGACCGTTCAATGTCGGGCGTAGAAAACGTAACATGAAGGAATATCCCACGCCCTGGCAGCGCAAGATGATGTGGGCGGCGCTGACTGCCTGCTTTGTGCTTCTTCTCGTCGTTGTCCTCGGCGCAGTGATTTGGGCCGGGGCAAATATCATCAGTTTCCTCCAGCCAATCCTGATCCCGGTGGCCATCGCCGTGATTCTCACTTATCTGCTCGACCCGCTGGTGACGAAAATGTCTCGCGGTACGCTCAGTCGCACCAAAGCCGTGGCTCTTCTTTTCGCGATTGGCTTCTTCGCTTTGGGAGGATTCGGCGCGTGGCTTGTTCCCACCATTTCGATCCAGGGCGCGAATTTTGCCAGGCAGGTTCCTGCCTACACGGACCGAGCACGGGACTACATGGTCGATCTTATCTATCGATTCGACCACACATTCGGCTTACTAGGCGGAGCGCACGGGAAATCTGCATCGACAAGCTTTACGAACTGGCTGATCGGCCCCGCGCCATCTCCTTCTCCTCGGGCACAACCAATAGCAACGCCGACCGCGTCGCCAGGAGCCACCGCGCCTGCGACCGAAATAATTGCCTCAAGCCCGCCAAAACTGACCACTGCTGAGCGCCAGCGCATTCAAGCTTACGTAGAAAAACAAATTCCGAAGTTGGAGCAAGCGCTCCCGGTCGTGCTGGAAAAACTCTGGGGCATTCTGAAGAAGAGCATCGGCGGATTTCTTGGCATCACAGGTTTTCTGCTCAGTCTCATTCTGGTGCCGATTTATTTGTTTTTCTTGCTCAACGAAAAGCCGCGGATCCAACAGCGTTGGAAAGAATACCTGCCGCTGCGCGCGTCGCCCTTCAGAGATGAAGTCGCAGAGGTGTTGTCCGAAATCAATCGTTACGTCACGGCGTACTTTCGGGGTCAGCTACTCGTGTGTCTGGTGGATGGCATACTCATCGGCGTTGCCCTCACAGTTTTCGGTTTGAACTTTGCGCCGGTGATCGGCGCGATGGTGGTTGTCCTCACGATGATTCCGTACATCGGCATCATCATCTGTTGGGTACCAGCCGTCCTGATCGCCGCATTTCAATGGGGCGACTGGACGCACCCCATTATTGTGACGCTCATTTTCATCTTCATACAAAATCTCGAAGGCATATTTTACGCTCCGCGAATCGTCGGGAATTACGTCGGATTGCATCCGATGACGGTGATCGTGTCGATCTTTGCTTGGGGTCTCATCATTGGCGGGGTAATTGGTCCGCTCCTTGCCGTGCCGCTCACTGCGACAATGAAGGTTCTCTTAGCGCGCTACGTTTGGGGGAGACGCTTGAGAGAACAGACTGTCGAATTGAGTGAAGCAGCTCCTGCAGTTCAAAAACCCGAGATAGCAACGCATCCTTAGCGCAGGAACCAGCATGCGCGGGAGGACAAGCGGATCAATGCGCGTGAAAACAGGACACGAAATGGAGGAACGGATCGAAGACGCCGAGCACGGAAGAGATCGTCAGTCATTGGCCAGTCCAGAGTCGTTCTTCCAACGCCTCTGGCCAGCCCGTCTCGCTATTCTGGCTGCCACATTGGTAACCGCTTTTTTGCTAGGCGCGCTTTTCGTCAGTTACGGCTCAAAATTATATGAGGACTGGCGGCAAAATCGTTTGTTGCACCGGGCCGCTGCATTGCTACAAGAGGGAAAACTCAGCGAAGCATCGCAGACGGCGCAAGAGCTCCTGGCACGACATTCCGGTTCTCTGCCGGCGCTCTACATTTTGGCGGAGGCGGCGGAGAAACAAAATCTCGGAGAAGCCGTCTGGCGGCGCGAGCAAATAGCGCGATTGCTCCCGAAAGACCCGGACAGCCAGCTCAATCTCGCTTCCGCGGCCTTGCGCTTTGGAAAGCTCGATGTGGCGCGAGAAGCGCTCGATCGGGTCGCTCCAATTGATCGGGACAGGGCAGCTTTTCACGTCGTTGCAGGCTGGCTGGCTCGCGCTGAAGGGAATCTTGCCGAGCAAGAGGAAGAGTTCGCGGCCGCGGTAAAGAAAGAGCCCAACAATGATCTTTATCAGTTCAATCTCGCAGCGCTTCGAATTCACTCCAGCGATGCGGAAAAGAGCGCGAAAGCTCGTGGTACTCTTGAGCGACTTAGCAAGGTGGCCCCTTACCGAACCGGCGTGCTGCGGGCGTTGCTGAATGATGCTGTGGAACGCAATGACGTCTCCGAGGCGGATAACCTTGCGCAACAACTCCAGATGTCGCCGGAGGTCACATTCGGCGATTATCTTCTTTGCCTGAACTTTTATCAGAAGCTCGATGAGAAAAAGTTTCGGCTGCTACTGGAAAAAGTGAAACCGTTTGCTGCGCGCAGTTCGTCCGATCTCGCATCGCTCATGGGGTGGATGAATCAAAATGGACTCGCAGGAGATGTTGTTAAGTGGATCGACAAGTTGCCGGCAGCACAGCTAAGCTCGCCACCGACATCCATCGCAGTCGCAGACACGTATGCGACGGTCAAGAATTGGTCGCGCCTGAAACGCTGGACGCGCACTGGAACGTGGGGCGACTCCGAATACCTGCGTCTTGCGTACCAGGCAATTGCCACTCGGCAATCACAGTCTCGCAGTGGCGGAGGTGCTAATGCTGAATTCGAAACGCTGTGGCGCTCTGCGGAACAATTAACAAGTGAGCAGCCGGAATATGAACTGGCGCTCGCGCGTTTGGCCTCGAAATGGGAACTCGAGAAGAAATCCGAGGAGCTCTGGCAGCGCGTAGCGGAAAATCCTCCAATGCGACGTGAAGCGCTTGAGGGGCTTCGCCGGCTTTATCGCTCGAAGAACGAAACAGGGAAGCTTTACGATGTTCTTCAGCGCCTTCATGCGAGCTCTTCCAACGAGGCCCCGATCACAGCCGACCTCGCCCGGCTCGGCCTTGACCTTAAGCAAAATATAGAGCGCTCGCATCAACTGGCCAGGGAGGCGTACGATCGCGCCCCCCATGAGGTGAATTGCGCTGTCACTTATGCTTTTTCTCTTTCTCGCCTGGGAAGAAACCCCGAGGGCCTTGCGATTATACAGAATTTGCCGCCCGATCAGTTGCATGATCAGCATGCAGCCGTTTACGTCGCGCTGTTGCTGGCTGAGGCGAGCCAACTCGATGGCGCACAGGAGTACATCGCGGCAGCCGAGAATGGAAAGATTTACCCGGAAGAGAAAAAACTGCTCGATGAAGCGAAAACCAAGCTCGCCGCCGCTTCTGCAACTCCGTGGCCAGCGATTTCATCGACGCCAGTGGAGTTGAGTCCGACACCAACGGCTTCACAGCGTTAAAGCGTTGAATTGTTAGACCAGCTCCGTTGTTGTAGCCGCCTCGCTGTTTCGAGGCGGAGCGCTGAGCTCGTCGGAAGGCGCAGTGTCACGCGTCTCACAGAGACGCGGCTACAGGCCGCGGGATCGGCGCGCCTCCTCTTCTTTCGCGATCGCCTTTGTCCAGTGCGCGATGTCCTTTGCATTCATACGGACACGTTCTTCCAAGCGGGCATCGCGAAATCCCCATTCCTGGATGTCCACTAAGTATTGCTTTCGCGACAGCAACGTGCCGCGACAAAGACGATCAGGCCCAGGGGCGGTCGCTTCGTTCTGGAGTCGCGTAACCAAATCGTCTATAACGGAGACAGGGATTCGCGCACGTTCGCCTGGGTAAATGTAGCCGAACAATATCAAATAGCTGAACAACACGCGCCAATCAGGACCGAACCGGCGAACCAGATGCGGCCAATCAAGTTCTGCCGCGCAGCGTCGGAGAATATGTGCAATGTCTGCGCCATCGAAGCGCTCGCGCTCCATGATGTATGCCTTCATCCAAATCATTTCCTCAGGCGCGCAAAGTTTTACATGTAAACCCAACAGCTCGTCATCGCGCGCGCGCTCGAACCAGGAGTCATCCACTTCGCACAGGCCGTTGCCGGCGCGAAAGATCAAATCAACGTGATCCTGACCACGCCCGGCTTTGGCGAGCCAATGCGGAAATGTCATTTCTGTCTTGTACCCGGCGCGGGCAAGCGCATCCATGGCCGCCTGGACATGACGTGGTCGAACGTAGAGATCGAAGTCTTTCGACCGGCGCGAAACGCCCGCATAAGCCTCCACCACATACGCGCCGCCGACTAAGAACGGAACATTCGCAGCCTGCAGCGCCGCCACTGATCTGCGATGAAAATCATTCGGCCTGCTCTTCGTTCTCGCGCCTGCTGCTCTCTTGACGGCCATCACACATCATAACGCAGTCGAAGCGGCCAATGCGCGCATCGGCGTGCTGGCAAAAGCGTCCATCCGGATCGGCGGTTTCGTTTCTTCTAGCGATGGCTGAGCGAGCGCTACGAATCGCCGCGACCGCGGACATTCATTACAGCAAGCATTCACGTGGAATGTTGCACGACGCGTTCGCCGAGATTTCGCGCAGCGCTGACATGCTGTTGTTTTGCGGCGATCTCACCGATTACGGACTCCCCGAAGAAGCAGAGCAACTTGTCGCCGACATCCGCGCTACCGTGAGAATTCCGATGGTTGCAGTCCTTGGCAATCACGATTTCGAATCGGGGCAGGCAGAACTCCTTTCCAAGGTTCTCGATGACGCAGGCGTGAATGTGCTCAACGGTGAAGCCATCGAAATCGCCGGAGTTGGCTTCGCTGGAATCTCCGGCTTCGGCGGCGGTTTTGGCCGACGGATGCTGAACGCCTGGGGTGAACCGCTCATTAAGCAATTCGTGCAAGAATCTATTTCGCACGCCGTCCGATTGGAGCAGGCGCTTACCAAACTCCAAACCCAGCGGCGGATCGTAGTCCTGCATTACTCTCCCATCCGCGCCACGCTACAGGGGGAAGATCCTGAAATTTATGCGTTCCTCGGGTCCAGCCGGTTGGAAGAGCCGATCAATCGATTCAAAGTAGCCGCTGTTTTTCACGGTCACGCTCACAACGGAATTCTAGATGGCAAGACTTCGACCGGCATTCCCGTTTACAATGTCTCGGCGCCGGCCCTTCGAAAAACCGGAAAGCCGTACCGCATCGTCGAACTGTAGGGCGTCCGCCGCGGCGGCCGCCAAATCGACGCGCGTTCCGCTACCCAGACAACTCTGTCGCCCCCACGAGTCGCCACCCTTCTACATCCGCGCGGGTTTGAGTTGGTGAAATGCAGCGGACAGCTTTAAGTGCGCCGAATGCAACTTCGGAAAAAGGTACGTTAATCGAATCTGCTAATTCGGATCGTGCTACAGCTGGCATTTTCTTGTACAGCAGACTCAGGTGCGGTTTGAGCTGGTAACGGGACGAATCTTCCGCGGCGTTGCGAATGACTCGATTGAGTTGCCGCAATCTTGCGCTGATCGCGAACTGCACAAAAAGTGTTTTGATGAACTCGCCGGAGTGATCGATCTCAAGCGCTTTGAGCTTGATCGCCTGGCATTCGCGCGCGGCTTTTGAGAGCGCTTTCTCAGCTGCATCGGCGTGATTCGCTCCGACATGGAGCGTCACGTGCGGTTCGAAAAGAGGTGCATTATACCGGCGCGCGATACCCTCGATCAGGCCCTGAAAAAACGTGCGCGCAGGCTCTGCCGGAATGAGCCAGTAAGCAATAACGGTTCGTCTAGGCACAAACTCGCTAACTCCACTTTTGCAGTTCAACGATGTTGCCTTCTGGATCTCGCGCATAGACAACGCGAAGAACGCCGACGCCAGTCACCTCCGTTATAGCAATTTTTCCAACGGCACCGCCGCCAGCCGCGGTCACTGCCTTCAGCGCCTGGTCCACATCGTCAACCGCAAATGCAATGTGGGCGAATCCGCACTGGTTCGCGGCTGGCATGCCGCGTTCAAGGAGTTCGTCATAGCTGAAAATCTCGAGCGTCGGGCCATCCTTGCCATAGCCAGGCAGGTGCAAGTGGACGCCGGTAAGATGTGCATTCCGAAGCGAGGTCACACTATCGAGCCAGGCGCCCGACATATCGCGTTCGGGACCCTTGGGCTTGCATCCGAATACGTCGGTGTAGAAGCGAACCAGTCTTTTCCAGTCTCTGGCAATCAGGTTGGTGTGAACGTATTTGCTGCGAATTGGCATTGTTTCCTCCGTTGAGTAGAAGCCCAGAACTACTGTAGGATCGCAGAAGCTGAGAATGTGGGCGGACGCCGGTGCCTTGTCGCCTGCTCGTACGCGTAGGCGAGCTTGATCAGCGTCGGCTCGCTCCACGCCTGCCCAATGAATGAGATGCCGATCGGCAAACGTCGAAAGTATCCCGCCGGCACAGTGATGTGCGGGTAGCCAGCCACTGCGGCGACGCTCGACGGTGACGCGGCGGCCGCCGTTCCTCCGTCGCCGTTGACGAAATCCGTCAGCCATGCAGGCCCACCGGTCGGTGCAACCAGCGCGTCGAGGCGATAGCGCCTCATCACCGCGTCAATTCCCTCCGCGCGAGCCATGCGTCGCGCCTTCTGCAGAGCGGCCGCGTAGGCTGAGCTCGTCAGCGGCCCCTTCTTCTGGGCCGAGACCATGAGGTCCTGACCAAAGTACTGCAACTCGCTCTCCCTATGGGCTTCGTTGAACTCGATGATGTCCTTGAGCGAATGCACCGGAGCCGCGGGACCGAGCCAGCCGAGATACTTATTCAGATCGGTCTTGAACTCGTACAGCAGCACTTCGAGCTCGGCGTCGTCGAACTTTCCGAGCGTCGACAGGGGCGCTGGATCGATGATGTCGGCGCCCTGCCGTTTCATGTCTGCGATCGCGCGATTGGCTATCGCATCGGCGGCAGCGCTGTAGCCGAATAGACGATTGCGCACGACGCCGATGCGCGCGCCCTTCAGGCCGCTTGCATCCAGGAACCTGGTGTAATCGCGAAGACCTTTTCGTTCGCTGTCAACGGTTGCCGAATCGTCCTGATCACGTCCAACCATCGCGCTGAGAACAATGGCGGCATCGGCGACCGTCCTGGCTATCGGTCCTGGCGTGTCCTGGCTATGTGCGATCGGAACGATCCCTGCACGACTCAATAGGCCAAGCGTCGGTTTTATCCCAACCAGCGCGTTGTTCGACGCGGGCGACACGATTGAGCCGTCAGTCTCAGTGCCGACGGCCGCGGCACACAAATTAGCAGCGACCGCGACGGCCGACCCGGAGCTCGAGCCAGAGGGATTGCGATCAAGCGCGTAGGGGTTCTTCGTCTGGCCGCCGCGTGCGCTCCACCCACTCACTGAATGCCTCGACCGAAAGTTCGCCCATTCGCTTAGATTCGTCTTGCCGAGGATGACGGCACCCGCCTCGCGCAGGCGCGCGACGATGAACGCGTTCTTGGGCGGCTTCGATCCCTCGAGCGCGAGCGATCCGGCCGTCGTCGTCATATGATCGGCGGTGGCGATATTGTCTTTGATCAAGATGGGGATGCCGTGGAGGGGTCCGCGCACGCGGCCATTTTTCCGTTCGTCATCCAAACGGTCGGCAATCTCGCGGACATCGGGATTCAGTTCGATAACGCTGTGGAGGTCGAGGCCCTGGCGGTCAATGCTTTCGATCCGGGAAAGATAAGCCTCGACCATCGCCCGCGCCGTCAACTTACCGGACTCCTGTCTCTCCTGAAGCTCGGCAATCGTGAGTTCTTCGAGCTCGAAAGGCGCGCCAGGCGACGCCTGCGCCGGCACTTCTGGCGGGATCGACGCCACGATGGCGCCAACGAGCAGCGCGAGGACGGCGGGTCTCTTCATTCTAGGACGCGCGCAAATTGCGCTCGATTGAATTTTGGGCGGCATGCCGAACTTTTAGCAATCCATATTTTAATGATTCATTGCGAGTGTTAATATCGCGACGTGCCCACCAATGTTCTCGGCGGCGAACTTGAATGTTGTTGTCGCAACCCGATGACCGGGTTCTACCGCGACGGCTTTTGTCGCACCGGTCCGGAAGACGTTGGGCTGCACACTGTATGCGTGCAAGTCACACAGGAGTTTCTCGACTTCTCCGTGCTCGATGGAAATGATCTGGTCACGCCGCGTCCGGAATGGGGCTTCCCCGGGCTGAAACCAGGCGACAAATGGTGCGTGTGCGTCACGCGCTGGAAAAGTGCGCTCGACCACAACCGCGCTGCCCCCGTCGATCTTGAAGCCAGCCACGCTTCCGCGCTCGAATTCGTCACGCTGGAAGAACTAAAGGCGCACGCGTTGTAGCGGTCTGCACCGTCACGCACTGACGAACCAGTGATGCAACGGTAATAAATCGTCGCTACAAAGGCCCGATGACAACTCAACGGGATTGCACTTCTGTTGATGCGTCGACGTTACTTGAGCTTCCCAACACGTGAGATCCGCACGTAATGACATTGCACCGACTCGTCCCATGTGCCTGTAACGTGGACCGATGAATTGTTCTTTGCCGCGTCGTCGAGGACTTGCGAATCATTTTTCGAGGTTGGGTACAGGCGAACATCTTCGCCCTTTTTCGGATGTAGCCAATAGTGCAGCCCAGTCACCATGCAGATATCTATTTCAACTTTCTTGACAGTCCCGCTCATATCGAAGTGCTCGCCTTTTGCTGGCTCTTTCGATTGTTTGGATTTCGCTTGTGCGCCTTGCAAGTCGGCCAAACCCAACGTGACACCAAAAACCGCCGCAATGAGTCCAATAAGTATATTTTTCATTTTGATTCCTTTCCTAGTTACAGTTTTAGAAAGCTCGTTCCCAGAAGGTCAAGCGCTAAAAGGCGCGAACAGCGGCGCACTGGCAACCAAGGTCGTCAAGTCGTTCTATCTGCGCAATCCGCCGGTGGCTTTCTGGATTTTCCGTCGGACTCTACAGCTCCGCGGTTGAATCGAGACCTGTTTGCCGCCACGCTACCTGCGAATTGAACCTTCCGTTTAGTGTTTTCCTGGCGCTGCGGTATTTGAAACCGAAGCGGACGTTTCTGTCGATCATCACGCTGATTTCGGTTCTCGGCGTGATGCTCGGCGTGACGGTGCTGATTCTTGTGATTTCGGTAATGACTGGGTTCGACCGGGAGCTGCGCCAAAAAGTGATCGATTTCGATGCGCATATTCTCGTGAGTTCTGAAGACGTTTTCCGCGATTGGCGAACACTCAAAACGAAGATCGACAATACGCCGGGCGTCGTTGCGACCGCCCCCTACATTCAAGGACCGGTGATCGTGGAATTTCAAAACCGGCGGCTAGCACCACTGATTCGCGGCGTCGATCCAGCGCAGGAAGAGAAAGTCATTCCGCTGCGCAAATTCATCAAATATGGCAAGCTCGATCTGGAAGGGGAATCGACCGTGCTCGGGATTGAGCTCGCGCGAAAACTACAGGTGAGTGTCGGTGACAAGGTGACGGTCTATTCGCCGGGCAACCTTGGTCAGATTCTCGATAACATTAAGAAATTGGAGAACGCCAAGGGCGAAGAAGAGAAAAAGGCGATCGACGAGCTGCGTGACGTGATCCTGCCGAAAGAACTGACTGTCAGCGGCATTTTTGAGACTGGTCATTACCTGCACGATTCCGAGTTTCTTCTCGTGCCGATTTATGTCGGACAAGAGTTATACGGCCTAGGCGATGCTTTGCACGGCATCACGGTTAAGACTGATAACCCCTACGGCGCCGAAAGAGTCAAACAGGCCATTCAACAATTTCTCGATCCGCCAGAATACGTGCAGACCTGGATCGACATGAATCGCCAATACTTCGAAGCCGTGCGGCTCGAGCGCACGGTAATGTTTTTCCTGTTGTTCTTTATCGTGGTCGTCGCAGCCTTCGGAATCATGAGCACTCTCATCACCGTGACTGTGCAAAAGCGGCGCGAGATCGGAATTATGAAAGCGCTCGGAGCGAACATCGCGCAAATCATCTGGGTTTTTCTTGGCCAGGGGACAATCGTCGGTCTCTTTGGAACTCTTACCGGTCTGGGGCTTGGGATGATGTTGATTCGCTACCGCAACGAATTCAGTCACTGGCTCGCATCGACATTGCACATCGAGATTTTCCCGCGTGAAGTCTATCAGTTTTCGTCCATTCCTGCGGAGGTCATCCCGCGGGACGTCGCCATCATTTGCATCAGCGCGTTTTTCATCTGTTCGTTCGCCGCATTGATCCCCGCCTATTTCGCGGCGCGTTTGGATCCGGTGAAAGCGCTGCGCTACGAGTGATCTTATTTCTTACTCTTGCTCTTGCTCGTGATCGTCTTGGCAAAGCCATCCAGCGCGCGAGAAGCGAGATCGTATCCTTCGGGCCACTCGCTTTGGCGCGGACCAGCAACATTGAGAATCTTGATCTTGTGCTTGCGGACAAAATCGGAAATCAATTTCGCGGCGTCTTCTGCGGAAATTTTTGATGCGTCGATCAGTTGATGCGGCCGTTGTTGCTCGACGCAGAAGCGGACTGTTTGGTCCGTGCCGCCGCTCAACTTGCCGGGATAAATGATAACGGTTCCGTCGGAATCCTTGACGTTCAGCAAGGTCCGCTCGGTAAATCCGCCGCCTTCCAGCTCCTGAAGTAGATATTGATCCGGAATCCTTCCGAATTCGTCGAGACGCCCCGCCGGACACCACCCCCCACACTTGATTCCATGCTTAAGCGCGACATCGAGCGCCGCGCGATCAACGCCTGTTTGCCCACCCGAAATTATTTTCATCTGCCTTGCGACGCATTTAGTCGCCGGTCGGAACAATGTCCGCGCGCTCGACCATCAAGATCACGGTTCGTTCAGGCGCGCGGGTGCGATGGCGCACTCCCTTGGGCACGACGAAGCCTTGTCGTGGCAAAAGATTAACTGTGCGATCTTCGAGATCGATTAGGAAACGTCCGTCCAGAACGAAAAAGAATTCATCAATTTCTTTGTGTTCGTGCCAATGATACTCGCCCTGAACTACGGCCAGCCTCACGACAGAATCGTTCACCTGGCAAAGCGTTTGGTTGTACCATTTGTCTGTGCAGGCATTGGCGAGTTTCTGCACATCGATCAGTTCAAGCGGTCCGTGCAGAATGTTGAGGTACGTTTTGTACGGAAACTTTGGCGGAGGAGTGTTGGCACCCATGGTTTGGGTTGCTTCAATCGATTTCGTTGAGATTAACTTCTCCAGTTCCGGTGTTTTGTCATTCCGAGCGAAGTCGAGGAATCTCTCGATTGTTTTGTTGCGCGAGAGCATTCGAGAGATGTCTCGACTGCCGCCGACACGACAACCGTTCATTCTTCGCCGTCGAAATAATCAGTTTTCTGACCTTTTATGACGACGCGATCTGTTGGTGATGATTTATTCACTTTCCACTTCCCGCTGTCCGGGTAGTAGGACGATTCGCCTATGGGGTTGTCTGCGATCACGCAGTAAACGAGGTCTTCCTCACCAGAGTTAATCAGTTGATGCGCTTCGTCGGGCCCGAAGATGAACGCGTCGCCGCGCTCGACTTCGCTGGTTCCATCCTTATGACGAACACTCCCCTTGCCCGAAATGATCAAGTAAAGCTCCCACTGCGCCGAGTGCGCGTGGTAAGGAAAATTTGGTTTTCCCGGAGGCACCCGATTCCATTCCAGATCAAACGGATGACGCTTGGACAAGTCGAGCGAAGCGGGCTTGCGTCCCAACGCTTCGGAAATTCCCTTGAAAGAGACGGCATACTTCCCACCAGGCGACTGCCATGCTTCTTCTTTGATGTCGTTAATGTTTACTTTGCGCATCGTTTGTCATTCCGAGCGAAGTCGAGGAATCTCTGGATGGATTGGTCGAAACGCCGAGAGATGTCTCGACTGCGCTCCAATCCCTCATTCTTCGCCATCGAAGTAGTCGGTTTCAGTCCCTTTTACGATCACCTCTTCGGTTCCCTCTTTCGCCACCGCCCATTTACCACTGTCGGGATAATAACAAGAATCACCGGTTGCCCCGCCGCTCCGCGGATTATCAGCGATCACGTAGTAAACAAAATCTTCATCGCCAGCGTTGCTGAGCTGGTGCGCCTCGCCGGGCTGAAAGAAAAACGCATCATCCGGTCCAACCTCGGTTATCCCATTCTTGTCGCGCACGCTGCCCCGCCCGGAAACGACGAGGTAAAGCTCGGACTCCGCCGCATGCGCGTGATACGGACAAAGCGATTTGCCTTTCGGAATGCGCACCAGCGCAAGATCAAACGGATGCCGTTTCGATAAATCGAGCGACTCCGGCTCACGTCCAAGCGCGACGGAAATATTTTTCGACACCCGGCCAAACTTTCCCTTCGGCGATTTCCGCTCCTGCTCCGGAATATCTTTGAGATTCACTTTGCGCATAGGAATCAACCGCTATTCATGCCGTCGATCCGGCAAGAACAGTGGCAATAATGGCGCCACGATAAGAAATGTTACGAGCGCCAGAACGGTCGTCGCGATTGAAACACCGACCGGCAAGTAACCGGCATTGACTAAGCCTAGATAACACATTGGGACGCCAGCTAGCCAAACGACCAGGCCGCAGAGAAACGCGAGGCCCATTTTCGATCCACGCCACGACGGACTCGCCAGCCGGTAGACAGCACACATTAGGAATGCAAGAACAAAATCGGAAACAAATTGAAGAATTGCGTGAATCAGCGGTGAAAATGGCGAGTGCATCGGAGGCGGCGCGAGCGTGCCCGCTTTCTCCCACATAGATCCCAGCAAGAAGACGTTGCCCGCCCAACCGGTGAGATTAAGTACGAAACCGGTCAGCAAGCCTGCAATAACAAATCGCCGCATAGATCTATTATCTCCTAAACGCCGCCGACCTTCCCTTTTGCCTAGTGCCGCTGGCGCTTTCCAACACGGTTAGGGTTGCATGTAGGAGAGTTCTATTCGCACCGACCCCACGCGGACCAGAAAAAATTTCGAGCCGAATGTCTCTCTCACGCGGACTGAGATCGTTTTCTGGCCGCGATGGAAAAAACAGCTATCCCAGCCCAGATGAGGTTCACAAAAGTGGACGGATAAGATCCATAAAAGATTGTGTTCGCAGCCAACAGAAGACTGCCGCTGATATTGAGCAGTTGGTACGTAGCCGAGTCTCCTTCCAATTTCTTATGGGAAACCATCGCGTAAGCAACAAGGAGCGCTGCCGCTCCCACCCATCCGATAACATCAAACCATACGTAGTTGTTCATTCTCTATAAACCTTGCCGCAACGAGTACATCACAGCTGCCACTTTTTCGGCAGCTTTTGTTTCATTTCTTCAACCGGCTCGAAGAAGTCACCGCGTTTTTCGACGCGGGCGAGGACCTGGTCGGAGCGGAATCTCAAAAGATCAGCTTTTTTCTTTTTTATGCAGTTCTCAACCTCGTTCCAAGCGACCGGAGTGGATACCGTCGGTTCTTCTCTCGCGCGGAGTGAATAAGCGCAAATAGTGGTTTTGTGTTCGTCGTTCTGGCTCCAATCGACGAACACTTTGCCTTTGCGCACTGCCTTGGACATGTTCGACGTCACCAAGTCGGCATGCTCGCGCTCGAGATACTGCGCGAGCGCCAGCGACAAGTTCTTGGTCTTATCGTAGGTGACTGCCGTATTTAGCGGCACGTAAATTTGCAGGCCTTTCGAGCCGCTCGTTTTCGCGAACGATTTCAGTTTCATTTGGCCTAACAAATCGCGAAGCCACAGGCCGACCTGACAGCATTGGACGATGTTGGCCGGCGCGCCGGGATCGAGATCAAACACCATCATGGTCGGGCGTTCGATTTTATTTTTGCGCGACAGGGAAGTGTGCAGCTCGAGATCGGCTAGGTTTGCTGCCCAAACGAGTGTGGGCAGATCGTTAGCAAGGCAATAGTCCATGATCCGCTGATTGCCTTCGCTCCATACTTTTGCCGTCTGCACCCATTTGGGCCGATGCTCCGGACAATTCTTTTCGTAAAAGAATTCTCCTTCGACGCCATCGGGATAGCGTTTCATCGTGAGCGGCCGATCCTTCAAATGCGGCAAAAGCACCGGCGCGATGCGGATGTAGTAGTCGATCACCTGCCCTTTGGTAAATCCGACCTTCGGGTAGAGAACCTTGTCCAGGTTCGATACCTGAATCTTGCGGTCCTCGACGATGAGTTCAGCTTTGTTGGGCATTCCATCCAGAGATTCCTCGACTTCGCTCGTAATGACAAATGGTCAGGCGAAGAAACGCTCGGGCGAGAGCAGGGGTTTGGGTTTGCAGATGCGCCCGACGCAATGCTCCCAGCTTTCGTGTCCGCTGAGGATTTCAATCTCCACCCGCAGAAAATAGATCGGCACCTTCAATTCCGCTTCGGGCAAACGCGGCATCCGCACCGAGTCTTTCTCGGTGGTCACAATCATCGCCAGGTCGCGACGGATACAACGCTTGATAAAGCTGATCAGTTCCGCCTCGGTGTAATAGTGATGATCGATGTAATGCTTTGCGAGATCGACATGCGCCCCGAGTTTCTGCAAAGCGTCCTCGAAGCTGGCGGGCGCCGCGATCGCGCAGAGCGAGCCGATGAAGGTGTTCCGCAAAGCATCGAGCGGCAATCGTTCGCCCGTAAAAACATTCTGGAGATGGAGCGGTTTATGCGCGCATTCGATGACCTCCGCGGTGCGATTGTAACGCCGGATGCGTCTCATCAGATCGAAGTTGGGCTCGCCTGTGTTCTTTGTGATAAAGATGTAGCTCGCGCGGCGAAGATTGCGCGGCGTTTCGCGCAACGTGCCCCGAGGGAGCAAGAATTCGTTTCCGAACGGCGCTTGTCGATCTACAAGCACCATGTCCAGCCGATGTTTGAGATGGAGATATTGAAATCCGTCATCGAGCAACAACGTATCGACCTGCCACTTATCGATGGCGAACCGCCCGCTTTTGACCCGGTTTTTGTCCACCAGGATGATTACGTCTTTCAAGTTGTGCGCGAGCATGTAAGGCTCGTCACCGGCAGTCAGCGAGTCGAGCAGCAATGATTTGCCATCGGAGACAACCCGGGGAGGATCGGAGTCTCCGCGAAGCCAGCTCAGCCAGTTTCGCTTGCGCGGTACGCTCTTGTAACCGCGGCTCAGGATAGCAATGCGCCGTCCACCTGCCTGCAAGGCGCGGGCAAACTTCTCAACAATCGGCGTCTTGCCAGTGCCGCCCACTGTGAGATTGCCGATACTAATGACCAGACACCCGAGCGTGCGTTCGCGGAAGACTCTTTTTCGATAGAGATAAAGCCGTAGCTGCACCAAGCCGTCGTAAAGGAATGAAAGCGCGTACAGAATCCCGCGCAGCACCGACGCCCGAATGCCATGACGGCGCTCGAGAACGACGTCGATGCCAAACTCTTCTAATTTCTCAAGCCGGCGGCCCATTGGGTAATTTCAAAGTTCAGATTTCAAATTTGAAATTTGCGCGCCATGGTTGTCAGCACGCGTGATGATTATGTGCGAGGAGATCGATCCTGCGGCGCGTTTCATCGCCGCGGCGATTCGATCCCGATCTTGCAACGTAATCGCACAAATTGCCGATCCGCTGCCGCTGAGGAAGGCGCCGAGCGCGCTGGCTTTCTCAGCAGCCGCGACCACCCCTGGAAGAAAGGGGACCAATTTTGCGCGAAAGGGCTGGTGAAGATGATCGGCAAAAGTGCCGCGCAGTTTTTCGTAATCTTGTGATACGAAAGCCGCCGTAAGTGCGCATGCATTTGCACAATTCTCGATCGCCTCGGCGTGTGTAATCTTTGAAGGCAGAACATTTCGCGCTCTCGAAGTTTGAATCTCGAGGTCAGGAATCAAGAGAACGAAATACAATCGCGGCGAAACCGCGAAACGCTGAATGGTAGGAACGCCGCGCTGCCCCGAAAGTTTTCGGGGGTCGGCGCAGCGCGCCGACCCTACCACAGTGAACCCGCCAAACATTGCCGGCGCAGCGTTATCAGGGTGTCCTTCCAATTCGGCGCATAGTTCTAAGATCTTCAATCGATGGAGTGGATTGCCGCTTAGCCGGTTGAGTGCAAGCAAGATGCCGAGGCGAATAGTGGCGCTGCTTCCCAGGCCACGCGACCGCGGAATTTGTTCCGCAATTGAACAGGAGAATAAGAAATCGCGACGATGAGTCTGGTTGAAAAATCGATCCGCTGCCTCAGAAACAATCCGCGGATGAAAATGCTGACGCGACGTACTGCGGGCCATCGTGACAGTATTGTAGATGCGCAGCGCGACACCGAGACAATCAAAGCCAGGACCGAGATTGGAAGTGCTCGCCGGAACGCGAACGGTAATTTGTTCCATAGGTGAGCCTCGCCGCACCGGGCGTGCCCGCGAGGATGCTCTACGATGCGGCAGTGTAGCAACGCGGGCCAAGGCGGCAACCGATCCGTTGCGCGATGCCGATTCGAAGTATGCGGTTGGAGACGACAGAAGAAATGAATTTTGGGTGGATTGATCCGGCGCTACTTCGAGATTTTCAGGCAGAGGGAACGGACTCCCACCGACTCTGCACGATGGAGGATGGCTGCGTGGAACGTTACGGACGCGACGTCCTCATCTCGTTCACAAGAGTGCTGACCCGCGAGCGACTTCTCACAGAATTGCAATCGTGGGCCAGCTCTGTCGGATTCCAGTTCCGACGCATTTTCGCAAGGTTTGTCCCTCGAAAAAGTGAAGAGCGCGAACGGCCATGTCTCATATTTGGTGACCCCGGTGAAAATTTGCAGACAATCGCTACCGAGCGACATCTGAAGTTCGGGATCGATTTTGGGGTGGGCTATTCGCCTGGGCTCTTTATCGATCAAAGAGAAAATCGCCGCTATGTGCGCCATATAGCGCCGAGACGATTGCTCAACTGCTTTGCCTACACCTGCTCGTTTTCTATCAGTGCAGCATGCAGAGGCGCGACCACCTTCAACATTGATCTTTCTAAGAAGTATCTGGCGCGCGGACGCGAGAATTTTGCGCTGAATAACCTGCCAACCATGGACCACCGCTTCATCGCGGATGACGTGAGGGCAGTGTTGCCGCGCCTGACACGGAGAGGCGAGAAATTTGACGCAATCATTCTCGATCCGCCGACGTTTTCACGTTCCGCCGGAGCAAAAACGTTCCAGGTCGAAGAGGATTTCGAAAAGTTGCTAATTGACGCTCTCGAACTGGCAGAGCGAGACAGCCATGTCTTGCTTTCGACTAATTACTCTGCATTGCGCGAGCATGCACTCGAAGTCATGGCGCGCTATTGCCTTAAAGCGACGCGCCGGGCCGCCACGTTTCATCGGTCGTCCCGACTAGCTGATTTTCCGCCGGGCGCGGGCGCAAGCTCGATTTGGCTCGCTTTGCGTTGACAGTCCCATGCGCGCAAGACACGACCATGATGCGAATCATTAAACGAAATGGATCAGTCATCTGCCGAAGTAGCTGCTGAACTTCCGGAACGCGGAGTGCAATGGGTGAAAGATCAGGTCGAGGCGGTTCTCACCGAAACGGAGAGTTATGTGCGGGAAAAGCCAACAGAATCTCTTCTGTGCGCATTTGTGGCTGGATACATCCTGAATCGCCTGCCGCTCGGCAGAGTCCTGAGTGGCCTTTTTCGACTGCTTATCTTCGCATTAAAACCAGCGATTTTGATTTATGGCGCCGCCAAGCTGTATCAGGCGGCCCAGGAAGAGTAGCACTGTCGTAAAGAAAGACTCGCCGCGGCGAGCGTCTCTGTCTCATCTTCGGGTTCGCCGCAAGTGCCGGTTACGTCATTCTTCCAATGTAAAACCGATTTTTAACGTCACCTGCCATTCAGCGACTTTACCCTCGTCAATGTACCCGCGGGTCTCGGTCACCTCGAACCATCGCATGTTGCGGACCGTCTTTTTGGCGCGCGCCAATGCATTTTGCACAGCTTCCTCGAAGCCGTTCGGCGACGAACCAACTATCTCAATTTTTTTGTAAACGTGATCAGGCATACGCTCATTATCTCGTGAGTAGCCGATCAAACGCAATAAAAAGTGCGCATCATGATTTGTGCGCCGTGCAAGGTCGATCGGCTTCTCCGAAGAGGACGCCGGACGAATCGCCGAAGTCACAAATATCTGGCGGCACCCCCGCATCTACCAATCCGTTGTGGACAACGCGTTTCACCCACAATGAGCAATTTTGCTTTACAAAGGCGTCTGAACTCCGGCACCCTCGCGGTGTGCGAAAATGGGCGGCCATCTGGTTATTAATTTGGGCTGTGCTCCCCTGTGTAAGCGGCCAGGACCAGGAACGCACGATGGTCGATCGTCTGCTCAAGCCGGACATGACGCTGCAAAACGATGCACAGCACAAGAAATTTGTCGCCGACGGCGCATCGATGAACAAACGGGCAACTGTCGGAACATTTTACGTTCAAAAGAAATCGAATTCGAAGAGTTATTCAGGAACAGGACAATTCTCCACGCTGCAATTCAATTCTCAGCCTTTCCACAGCAAACGCGGCACATTTCAGACTTCATCGCAGCAAGCGATGATAAATTCTAGACCTAGTTATGCGAATCAGACTGCGCGCGGCGTTCGGGACGCCCCGCAATCTGACAAAAGAGTTGCCACCCGCGCGTACGCAGAGAACCGGCCGTTTCTGGACGAAGGCAAAAGCCAAAAATCGCTCAACAGGCAAAATGCGCCGCTTACAATTGAGCAGGTGCGCGAGTTGCTGAATAAAAACAAGTAGCGCACTTGCCGGCTGCGCTATTCTGTCTTTGAGCATGCAACCAGAAGAAGCTCTCGCGTTCTTGAAACAAGGCGCGGCGCAGATCATTAGCGAAGATGAGCTGCGTGACAAACTCGCTCTCGGCCGGCCGTTACGGGTAAAACTGGGGGTCGACCCTACGACATCCGATATTCATCTTGGCCACACCGTCGTTCTGCGAAAACTACGACAGTTTCAGGATCTGGGTCACCAGGCAGTTCTCATTATCGGTGATTTCACGGGAATGATCGGCGATCCGAGCGGTCGCTCTGTTACGCGGCCGCAACTAACGCATCAGGAAGTGATCGCAAATGCGGCAACATACCGCGAGCAGGCATTCAAGATTCTCGATCCCGCGCGTACCGAGACGGTGTGCAATGGCGACTGGTTCCGAGCCATGTCGTTCGAAGATGTCATTCGCCTGAACGGCCGCGTGACGTTGCAGCAAATGTTGCAGCGCGAAGATTTCAAGGCGCGGATCAATAAGCAGCAATCTATCCGCGCACACGAAATCCAGTACCCAATCATGCAGGGCTGGGACTCGGTGATGGTGAAGGCAGACGTCGAACTCGGTGGAACGGATCAGCTCTTCAACATTTTAATCGGGCGCGATTTTCAAAGAGAAGAGAGCCTGCCGCAGCAGGTCGTTTTCCTGGTTCCAATCCTCGAAGGCTTGGATGGCGCCAAAAAAATGAGCAAGAGCCTCGGCAATTTTGTCGCGGTCAACGAGCCCGCCTCAGACATGTTCGGGAAATTGATGAGTATCTCGGATGAGTTGATGGCTCGTTATTATGAATTGCTGCTTGGGCGCACACCGCCGGCCCGTATGCCCGCGCTCGACGCGAAAAAGCAGCTCGCCTTCGAAATCGTGCAAACTTACCACTCCTCTGCTGTTGCCCAAAAAACGCTCGATGAATGGAATACCCGCTTCAGCAAGCGCGACCTGGAACATGCCGATCTTCCGGCATTTTCACCTGCTGAACGAGAGGCAATTGTCGTTGTGACCCTCGTTTCAAATGCCTACCGGGAAGTATTCAACCTGCAAAAATCGCATAGCGAGGTCTCACGATTGATCAAACAGGGAAGCGTGGAGCTCAATGGAATCAAGATTCAAGATCCCAAGGCAACAATCACATTTAAGCCGGGACAGATTCTTCGCCTCGACCGAAAACACGCCGTGCGAATGCAGTAATCCCCGATGTGAGATCGGAGCCCCGAGGATCTGTAGCTGTTGGCGGTCCGAGCTTCGTTTGTCAGGCTGTAGCCGTCTGGAGCAGGGGCATGACGCGCTCGCGATCCAGATAGCTGGCCGCGATGCCTTCGAAATGCGCGCGAATACTGCGCAGTTCCGCAGTCACGAAGCTATCCACAAAATGCAAACGCCGGTCGAGCCACGCGAACAGTTTGTTCTTGATCTCGTAGTGAACCGCCAGCGTGACCTCCGTGCAGTTCGGCCGAATGTCAGCGAAATCAACGATACCCATGAGGGCAATATTCCCTCCCGCAGACTCGAACGCATACTGGTCTGGCGAGTCGCTCTCGACTGACAAAAGGACCGTGTGCGCCTCAAAGCCGAACGGGCCGCGGAAACTGAAATCGACCGTTTTGGATGAGGTCACAGTTGCACGCGTCACCATCAGAAACTGCCGACGGTATGATTGGATGCTGGCCAGGCGAGCTTTGCACTCCGGTAACGGCTGGCTCATGTGTAAGGTTTTTTGTAAGAGCATAGGATAATAAGGTTTTTTCAGAGACTAATCTGAGCAATAGCGATGCCATTGCTTGGCCCGAAGCAAACCGGAGCCGGCTTTGGCCGAATTGTGTTCATTTTCTTTACAATCTTGTATTAGCTCAAGACGCTAATGTTCCCTAGTCGCATCAAGCATAAGTCGCCAGTCCACAGGGAGTTTTGTCAGGTTTTCTCCTAATCCAGCAAGCAATGGAACATTGAGAATGCGCTTGAGAATATCGGCGTTCGTTAACGCCGCTACATCGCTCGTAATTTCGCTGCTGTTCAACACAAGACCTACGCAGCGCAGTTGGTGTGCGGCGACGCTGCGCACGGTAAGCGCCGCATGATTAAGGCAGCCCAGCCGGTTCTGAGCGACCACCAAGACTGGCAGCTTCATCGCCGCGGCCAAATCGCTGCCAAAGTAATCTGAGCGAATCGGTACCAGCCAACCGCCTGTTCCTTCCACGATGACGTGTTCGACGCGGCCCTGGAGGGTCTGAAATGCAGCGAGGATCCTCTCGACATCGATCGGCGCCTTCTCCATCAGGCTACCCACGATAGGCGCAGCCGGCGTTTTTAACCATACCGGATTAACGTCATCGATTGTCAGGCCGTCACTGCCCGCAGCCAGCAGCATCTCCGCGTCACGACGATCTCCACAACAAATCGGTTTCATCCCGGCGCAGCGGACACCGGCTGCACGCAACAGTTGCAAAAGCCGTGTGGCAACATGAGTTTTGCCCACACCGGTGTCCGTCCCGGTGATGAAGAGACTCACGCGACCTGTTTCGCGCGCTCGGGTGCGCTCGTCGAACGAGTGGCGCGAATCGTTTGAATCATTGAGCGGAAAATCTTCGCGCCGTCTGCGCTTCCGAGCCGCGCATCGGAGGCGCGATCAGGATGAGGCATCAATCCGAAGACGTTCCTCTCGCGATTGCAGATGCCAGCGATGTTTTCGATTGAGCCATTCGGATTCGCGTCTGGAACGATCCGGCCTCGTGCATCCGCGTAACGCAAGATCACCTGTTGATTGGTGTTTAACTCGCTCAAAATTTCTGCCTCGGCGAAAAAACAGCCTTCGCCGTGTGCGACAGGCAGACGCAGAAGCGTTCCTTTCGGGCCGCCGTGAGTGAACGGCGAATCATCCACCTCCACGCGCGTCGTGACCATATCGCACACGAAGCGCAGCGAACGATTCCGCACCAACGCGCCCGGCAAAAGACCGGCCTCACACAAAATTTGAAACCCGTTACATGTGCCAAGCACGAGTTTGCCTGCGCGCGCATCGCTGATGACTGCTTTCATCACCGGCGAGAAACGAGCGATAGCTCCACAACGAAGATAATCTCCATACGCAAATCCTCCGGGCAGCACGATCGCATCGAAATCATCGAGCGACGTTTCCTTGTGCCAGACGTACTCGGCATGTAATCCATCCAAACCGTTCATGCCTGCGACACAATCCTGATCGCAGTTTGAACCGGGAAATTGGATGACGGCGAATTTCATGCGATGGACTGTAGCGGTGCGCATGGTTGCACGCAAAAACTTCGTGGGAGTCGCAAGCTACCGACACGCTTTTGCGTCCATCTCGCAGAGCGGAACCGCGGCAAAACTTCGCAATGCAGGGATTATGATCGACGGCGACTACGCGATTCTCGAAGTCAGCGACGACACTTTCCGAAAGACGATAGAGATAAACGCACTTGGCGCACTGGAAAATTACAGCACCTGATCCCATTTACTCTGGTCCTTGAGCATGATTTCGCGCAGGAGACGAATGGATGGCATGCCGTGGTTGAGCAGTTCGTTATGGAATTTTTGCAATGAGAAGCCGTCGCCTTCTTGCGCCTTATAATCGTCGCGCAATTTTAGGATCTGTAATTTCCCCAGGGTGTAATTGAGATAGCCGGGATCAAAAGTACCGCGCATGGCTTCCTGCTGTGCCGGTTTTTCTTCGTAGTAGCAATTGTCCCGGAAAAATTTCGTCGCCTCTTCGAGCGACATGTTTTGGGTGTGCAATTTTATCGACACAGATAACCGGCATAAACGCAAAAGCGCTTCGTCGGCTTGCGCCATGCGATATTTGGCCGCGCGTTTCACATCATCCTCGCTTGGAGTCGAGCTGGTCGGGCTGCCGTAGCCTTCGTCGAGCATCATTTTTTCGCAGTAGTGCGCCCAGCCTTCGATGAACGCGTAGCTACCGAAAATTTTTTCGACCTTGCTCGCGGGCGAAGCGTTCAGATGCAAGAACTGCACATAATGACCGGGGTAGGCTTCGTGGATCGAAGTAATGTCCGAGGTGTAATAATTGAAGGCGGTGAGCCATTCCTCTTTTTGTTTCTCTGACCAATCGTTCTCGATGGGAGTGACATAGTAGTACGCTTCAGTGGCGCGTTTCTCGAACGGACCGGGCGTGTCCATCGATGCAAAAGACGTGGCGCGCAAATATTGCGGGGTCTCTTTGACCTTCGCGCGAACGTCCGAGGGGTTGCTGATCAAATGATGACTCGTGACGTACTTCCGAATCTTGTCCAGATCTTTGGCTACGTCAGAGATGAGTTTGTCCGGCGTCGGATGTTCGCTCTGGACTTGCTTGAAGACTTCAATCGGCGACTTGTTCGCATCGATCTTTTTCGCGGCTTCGGTGAACGCGTCCTGTTCGGCCTTTAATTGCGCCATGCCGATCTCGAGAATCTTTTGCGGCGGAAGATCGACCAGTTCGGTCTGGGCCAGGAAACGCTGAAATTTTTCCTCGCCCAAAGCGAAATCGAGCGAAGCCTTCGGAAGTTTCTCGCGCCCCAGCCACGCTGCATAATCGTGGAGCGCGCTCGCGGCTTTGCGGTTAGCATCCAAAAACGCCACTCGAAGCTGTTCGTCCTTAAGGCCGCTTACGGCCGCGACGAGATCTCTTTTCAGAAAATCGGCGGAACCTCTCGCGATCTGAATAGCCAGTTCCACATACGGTTTGGGAAGCACGTCATTGAGGTTTGTCCTGGCGGCAATCAGGATGTTTGGGATTTGCGATTCGATGGCGACCAGGCTGCGAACGCGATCCTCAAGCGGCGCAAAATTTCTTTTGATATAAACGTTCACGTCGGCCGCGCCCGCATAGACCATGGGATTTCGCTCGAAGACCGACATATCCTGCATTTGAAAGAGGTCTTTCTTCACAGCCGCCTGCAGAATTCGCAGATCGATGGATTGGCGTGCATTCAATTTGGCCGGATCGAACTTGGCCAGGCGATCGTCAAACCGCCGGAGCCGGGAAAGCTCAGCATCCAGCGCCAGACGGCTGTAATCGCTGATTTTGCCGTCGTATTCGTGGAGACCGAGGGCGGTTCCCTCAAGCGGGTGGGCTGCGAGATACGTTTTAATGTATTCCTCGGCTACGGCTTCGTACTCGGTATCGTCTGTTTGTGCAGCGAAGTTGCTCGCGGCGTGGAGACAAAACGCGACGAGGATGAAGACGAGCGATAAAAGGTTCGCGGCAAGCCGCCGCTCCCCAGATAGTTGATGGTTACTCATGTTTGCGAGTCTCAATTAAGACAACGCTTTGTGTTGGGCGTTGCCAAAATTTCCTCATGAGCGATGGTTAGGTTGTTCCGAATTTTTGGTTGAAATATGAGGCGCTCGGTGATCATCCCGTTGCTGGCTTGTCTTGTGCTTGGCGCTTTTCCGGGCGTGTTCGCGCAAGAAGCGCAGCCAGGAAAGAGCGAAGAAGATAACGGCTACGCGCAGATTTCCGTTTTCGCAAAGACTCTGGAATTGCTCCGGCAAGATTACGTGGATGAGAACAAGACGAGCTATCACGATCTCGTCACTGCGGCAATGAAGGGCATGCTTTCTTCGCTGGACCCACATAGCCAGTTCATGGACCCGAGCGATTTTCGAGACATGCAAGATGACACACGCAGCCGCTTCAACGGCCTCGGGATCGAGGTTTCCATGAAAAACGGCCTGCCTACGGTCATCACAGCGATGGAGGACACGCCTGCAGCCAAGGCCGGCATTCTCTCCGGCGACCAGATCGTGCGCATCAACGGCATTTCCACAGAGAGAATGGATCTCCAGGACGCGATCAATGTTTTGCGTGGGCCTGCGGGCGCGAAAGTGACCCTTACCTTGCTGCGGCCTTCAACCAATGAAATCAAGGAATACACGCTGCAACGGGCAGAGGTCAAAATCCAAAGTGTCAAAGGCGCAAGGCTGCTCGATGCGGAGCTGACCGGCCCATTCAAGATCAGTTATATCCGACTGATCCAGTTTAACGAACCTACAGCCGAAGAACTCTCGAAGGCGCTCGACGACTTGCAGAAGCAAGGCATGCAAGCGCTCATTCTCGATCTTCGGAACAATCCGGGCGGGCTATTGAATAGCGCGGTGGATGTGTGCGCTCAATTCTTGCCGCCCAACACAAAAGTGGTCTCAACGCAGGGACGAGTCGTTTCCCAGCAGCGTGATTACTCGACTTCCGGCGCGAAAAAAGAGCGTCCGAACTTCCCAATGGTATTGCTGATCAACGAAGGGAGCGCGAGCGGGGCGGAGATCGTTGCTGGAGCGCTCAAGGATTTGCGCCGGGCCGTGCTTGTCGGCGAAACCACTTTTGGAAAAGGTTCCGTGCAGAATGTCATGCAATTGCCGGATGGCTCGGCGGTACGTTTTACCACTGCAAAATACTATACGCCAAGCAAGCAAGTCATTCAGGGCAACGGCGTGACCCCGAATATTCGTGTGGCCGTGACGGCCGACCAGGAGCGCGCTCTTTTTGCGTTGCGTAATGCGGGAAATGTAACACCCGAGGATGAAACAAAGATTATCAAGACTAAAGATGCCCAGATGTTGCGCGCAATCGATGCGCTGAAGGGCGTCATGACTTATGCGCAACAGAGCGCGCCGAAAGCGGAAGCGGTAAAGAAATAAGGAGCCGGGTCATCCCGAGGTCGCCGCGGCGACCGAGGGACCTCCCATAAGCACAAAAGATCACGCAATCTGTCCCGTGTGATCCATCGGCCCTTGTGAGATCCTTCGCTCCGCTCAGGATGACATGCGTATTTTGTTTGTCGTGAAAACAGTATTGGCCATTGAAACCTCCTGCGATGAGACCGCCGTGGCGGTCTTGCGTGATCGCGAATTGCTTGCCAGCGATGTCGCCTCGCAGGTTGCCGCGCATGAAAAATTCGGCGGTATCGTACCGGAGGTTGCTTCGCGCAACCATCTGCTGTACGCGCCGCGGCTGCTCGATCGCGCGATCCGCGGAGCGGGGATTGAGATGTCGGTGGTCGATGCATTTGCGGCGACGAGCGGACCTGGACTGGCGAGTTCGCTCATGATCGGCGCGTCCATCGCCAAAGGACTGGCAATCGGCTTTGGCAAACCTTACCTTGCAATCAATCATCTCGAAGGTCATTTGCTATCCCCATTTTTTCGTGGTGCGGATGGCAATGAGAAAGTCAGACCGAATGTTTCACTCATCGTAAGCGGTGGCCACACCATGTCGGTCCTCGTTCGTGGCCTGGCGGATTATCAACTAATTGGGCGCACGGTGGATGATGCTGCTGGCGAGGCATTCGATAAAGTCGCCAAGATGCTTGGGCTCGGCTACCCCGGTGGTCCGGAAATTGAAAAGCACGCGCTCGGTGGTGAGTCGAATCGCTTTAATCTTCCGCGTAGCATGCTCGGCTCGGAGAATTTCAGTTTCAGCGGGTTGAAAACCGCAGTGCGCTACCTGTTGCCAAAAATTGGGGTCATCCCGAGCCGCGGAGACGGCGAGGGACCTCGCACTCGAAGTTTGGATCATCTAGGGCCGATGCGTGATCAATCATCCTATGAGAGATCCTTCGCATTCGCTCAGGATGACAAGCTGTTGGCGGATCTCTGCGCATCGTTTCAACAGGCGATCATTGATGTTCTTGTGAGCAAGACGATCGCGGCAGCGCAGAAATACCGTGTCGATCTGATTACGGTCAGCGGCGGTGTGAGTTGCAACCAGGAACTGCGACGACAGCTGCACGAAGCATGCAGTCGCAAAGGATTTGAATTCAAAAGTGCCGAGCCGTGGTTATGCACTGATAATGCAGCCATGATCGCATTTGCTGCACTACTGCGATTGCAGGCTGGATTTCAATCGAAGATAACAGAAGAAATCGATCCAAATTTGGCGCTGGTCCTGTAGCTGTTTCGCTGTGCGAAACGCCTGCAGAATTGATCGTCGCTCACGCGCCGCGTCGCCCAGCAGGGCGACAGCTACAGTTAATACTCACGTTCGAGAAGGTAATTTGCGAGCGCGTGCAGCCGTTCAGCATCGCTGCCGGGGAATATTGATAGAGCATTATGGGCGTGACGCGTGAGCCGTCTGGCTTCAGCGCGAGATTTCTCCAAGCCGATCACTGCAGGGTAGGTCGCTTTTCTTGCCGCCACATCTTTGCCGGCGCTCTTGCCCAATATCTCAGAGGTCTGCGTCACATCGAGAATGTCGTCGATGATTTGAAAAGCCAAACCAAGCTGCTGCCCGAAGCGTGTAACAGCAGATAATTTTCTGGCGTCTGCGTTCGCGCTCATGGCACCGAGCCGCACCGAGCTTTTCAAAATGGCTGCGGTCTTGTTCTCGTGAATAAATTGCAATTGATCGCGTTTAACGTTCTTGCCTTCAGCCTCGAGATCGGCCACCTGACCAGCAATCAGTCTTTGGCTGCCCGCCGCAACTGCAACCTCGCGCAACAAGATCGATGTGTCGTAGCGCGACGTCGGCTTTGCATTGGAGACAATTTGAAACGCGACTGTCAATAGCGCGTCTCCGGCCAGGATCGCGATGCCATCGCCGAAGATTTTGTGACAAGTGGGACGGCCGCGCCGGAAATCGTCGTCGTCCATGCTCGGCAAATCGTCGTGAACTAGCGAATAGGTGTGGATGCACTCCAGCGCGCAGGCGAGAGCAAGCGCGTTGCTGATCTTTCCCCCGCAAGCTTCGGCTGCCGCGAGACAAAGAATCGGGCGCAACCGTTTTCCGCCGGCAAAAAGACTGTAACGCATGGCTCGGTGAAGCGTCGCCGGTTTCGTATTCGCTTTCGGCAAGTAGCGATCGAGCGCGCGTTCGATCAACTTCTGGCGAGAGACGAGATAGGTTTTGATGTTCACGGTTCTGAGTGCCCGATGCTAGCTACTGGTCGCTTCGCGCGGCTGATTATCCAGCATCGAGCTTCCAGAATCCAGCATCGGAATCTTAGTGTTTTACCAGCCTCAGAGATTTTCTGCCGCCTCAGTCGTGGCGATGGGCTTGGTGCGCATGGCGAGGAACGCGCCGATGAGAAGGATCGCCGCGCTCCAGATCTGGGGGTGAGTGAGACGTTCGCCGTAAATCCACGCTGAAAGAGCCATTGCGCCGGCAGGGCAAAGTAGTTGGAGCGATTGGGCAAGGGCCACGCCGATCTCTCGGATGGCCACATAGTAAAAGACATGCGCGAGTGTGATGCAGGTCACGGCGGAGACGATCAGGACCAAATTAACTTGCGACCCTGCATGGAGTGGGGTGCCAATTTTTCCGAATGCAAATGTGAGCGGAAGCAGCAGCGCAGACGTGATCAAGCTGATCACCCCGAAGCTGCGGATCGAGCCGAGTTCTCGGGAAGGTCGTTTCACCAGGATGCCGTAAAGCGCCCAGCAAAATGTGGCGGTAAATGCAACGAATAACCCGGGCAGGGCGATGTGTCCTGATTTCCAGCCCGGTTGAAACCAAACGACCCCGAATGCGCCAATCAATCCCAGGCCAGTGCCCAATTGAAACTGCCATTGCCTGATCACATGACGTTCCTCAGGAAAAAAGGCGAGCGCAAGCAATGCAGTGAAAATGACCGAGGCGCGCGTGAAGATGGTGTAAACGCCCGGACCCATGTAGAAAAGAGCGATCACCTGCGTGATCTGATGAACCACGTTAGGCAGGCAGGGAACGAAGCAGATTGTTACAGCGCGCCAGTCGATAGGCTGCTCGCGGTACCGGATCCGATAAATCAGCAGCGGCGCGATGGAAACGCAGGCCACCAAATAACGATAAAAATTCTGCGCCCACGGATCGTAGTAACGGTTCAGGTAGTACTGAAAAAGCGATGGCGTGGACCAGATGAGAATGGTTGCGAAGACCGCGGCATAGCCTTCCGAGGTGCTGGTGCGGCTTCGCATACCGACAATCTCTCGGGTGGAATCCAGTTGGTTCATCGCTATTCTTTTTTTGTTGCGTTAATTTGCTCGCCTACGGGCGAGAAATCGCTCAAAAAGTGGCCCGGAAGGAGAACACAACTATGATGATTACGAGTCGAATCACAATATCCCTGATCGTCGTCTGCCTTTTCGGCACGGCCAGTTTTGCTTCAGCCAAAGAGAAGGCGGCGGGAGCCGGGACGAGCGAGTACACAAAGGGCGTCCAATTGCTTGACAGCAAACAGTACGAACCAGCGGTGATGGAGTTTACAAGGGCGATTCTGGCAAACGATAAGCAGCCGGCATTTTATGAGGGTCGTGGTTTTGCCAATTTCGCGCTCCAGCGATACCAAGAGGCGGGTGACGATTTTTCAAAGGCCATTGATCTGTCGCCTAAAGACATGCGGGCTTTCGTCGGCAGAGCGCAGGTTTTCCTGCAGCAAAAAAATTATCAGCAAGCGCTGGCTGACACCGAGAAAGCACTCGAGATCAAACCCGATGAAGTAGCTGCAATCAAGTTCCGCGGGTTCGCCGAGCTGGGACTCAGCCAATGGGACAAGGCGGTAGCCGATTTCACCGATGTGATCCAAAAAAGGCCGGACGACCTCCAGACCTATGATCGGCGCGCACTGGCCTATCGGGGATTGAAGAACTTTGATGCGGCCGTTGCTGACTACACATTTATCCTGGGCAAAAATCCGAACGATACCGAGGCCCTCACCAAGCGCGGTTACACCTACAGTTTGATGGGACAGTATGAAAAGGCCATCCCTGATTATGAAGCGGCCTTGAAACTCAACCCGCAAGACAATGATACTTTTCAGCGTTTGCAGTGGACCCAAGGACAGCTTGCGGCAAAAAATGCGCCGCATCCCATTACGACAACGACAGCGGCACCCACGGCAACTCCAGAAAAACCGAGTCTGATCACTCAGATCAATCCGCTGTATATCCTGATCGGGATCGTGGGGCTGATTGTAATTGCTGTGATCGTGCGCCTGCTCACGCGGGGCAAAGCAGAGGACACAAGTCACATAATCCGCTGAGGGTAGGGACATCGCGCTGCGATGTCTCGACGGCGCACCGCGCCGTCCCTACCGACGCCAGAATTTTTTTGACACGACGGTGGCCGCGGTTAGCTTGCGGACGCTTTTTGCTGGAACGAGGCGGTCCCATGGTCGTTCAAATTGCAAATTTGACGCGGCTTTGGGACTTTTGAGTCTCTGGTAGAGAGCGAAACCGGTTTGCCGCTCGGCTCGCAGCGGAGGCGCTGGGCTGGCGAAAAACAGGCCCATGTAGCTCAGTTGGTAGAGCACGTCCTTGGTAAGGACGAGGTCACCGGTTCAATCCCGGTCATGGGCTCCAGAAAGAACTCGTGACCGGCAGTGGAATAATTAAAAGAAAAGACGAAGTTTAGTTAAACAGGAGAATTGAAATGGCTAAGGAAGCTTTTAAACGCGACAGGCCGCACGTGAACGTCGGCACGATCGGTCACGTGGATCACGGCAAAACTACCCTGACAGCGGCAATCACAATGGTGCTGAACAAAAAGGGCATGGCTGAAGTGCGGGCATATGAATCAATCGATAACGCGCCGGAGGAGAAGGAGCGTGGAATCACTATCAACACGGCGCACGTGGAGTATTCGAGCGAAAAACGCCACTACGCACACGTCGATTGCCCTGGCCACGCCGATTACGTCAAGAATATGATCACCGGCGCGGCACAAATGGATGGCGCCATCCTGGTTGTCTCCGCTGCGGACGGTCCGATGCCGCAGACGCGTGAACACATCCTGCTGGCCCGCCAAGTAGGAGTGCCTTCCATTGTCGTTTTCCTGAACAAAGTCGACATGGTCGATGACCCCGAGCTCCTCGATCTGGTGGAGATGGAAGTGCGCGATCTGTTGACGCAATATGAATTTCCAGGTGACAAAATCCCAATCGTCAGAGGCAGCGCGCTCAAGGCGCTCAATGGCGATGCTGACGCCGAAAAGCAGGTGCTCGCGCTTGTAGAGGCGATCGACGATTACATCCCTGTGCCCGAGCGGCCGGTCGATCAGCCGTTCCTGATGCCGATCGAAGACGTATTCAACATTGAAGGCCGCGGCACAGTGGCCACGGGTCGTGTCGAGCGCGGTGTTCTCAAAAAAATGGGGGAAGTCGAGCTGGTGGGCATTCGCCCGACAGCCAAGACCGTGGCGACCGATATCGAGATGTTCCGCAAACTTCTCGACGAAGCGCGCGCGGGCGATAACGTCGGGGTTCTGTTGCGCGGCTTGAAGAAGGAGGAGGTAGAGCGCGGCCAGGTCATCGCGAAGCCGGGCTCCATTACGCCGCACAAGAAGTTTAAGGCAGAAGTTTACGTGCTGAGCAAAGAGGAAGGCGGACGTCACACTCCGTTCTTCAGCAATTACCGGCCACAGTTTTACTTCCGCACAACTGACGTCACCGGCACGGTTAAATTGCCTGAAGGCGTAGAAATGGTGATGCCTGGCGATAACATCTCAATCGAAGTGGAGTTGATCACGCCGATTGCGATGGAGAAGACGATTCGCTTCGCTATTCGCGAAGGCGGCAAAACCGTTGGTGCAGGTCGCGTAAGCGAGATTCTGGATTAAATTGTTGTCATGTCGAGCGACGTCGAGACATCTCTGGTTTGGTGATTCGAGAGATTCTTCGGCTCCGCTGCGCTTCGCTCAGAATGACAATTAAACATACGCCAGTAGCTCAATTGGTAGAGTAGCGGTCTCCAAAACCGTCGGTTGGGGGTTCGAGTCCCTCCTGGCGTGTTAAAACCACGCTCCAAAACGCCCAACATCGAACTCAACTTCGAAATCAAAACGCAGCTAATTGGACGTTGGGCGTTGGATGTTGGACGTTGCTTTGGAACTTTAAAATGATTACCAAAATCAAAAACTTCTTCGGTGAAGTGAAGGTGGAGTTGCAAAAAGCTTCCTGGCCGTGGGACCTAAAGGAAAGAGGGTTCCGCCGTTACAAGGAACTGAGTGACTCGACCGTTGTGGTTGTCATCTCGATGATACTGCTAGGTGGGTGCGTCGCGTTCTTCGATTTTGCCCTCGTTAATTTCGTCCATTTCTTCACCCGACTACACTGATTT
>WNGA01000851.1_pt1 | contig 56048 bp, 54 predicted proteins | sample 5400061 | NCBI WGS metagenome assembly WNGA01 (sample SAMN13153366, study PRJNA577476) | soil metagenome | isolation source: 100 cm soil or saprolite under grassland replicate 2 | place: USA:California | collected 2016-06-15
GGTCCCCCGTCGATGTGGGAGTTCCCGGAGTTCGCGCCGTCGTTGCCGGCCTGCCCGTACAGGTGGTCGACGCCGTCCTCGCCGTCGATGGTGTCGCCTCCCTTTCTGCCCTTGATGATGTTGTTGTGGTCGTTGCCCTTGCCGGCCTGAGCTTGTCGTTCCCGGCTCCGCCGCACAGCTTGTCGTTGCCCCCGAGGCCGATGAGGGTGTCGTTGCCCCCGAGGCCCGCGGTCACGTCCGCGCCTCCGGTCCCGGTGATGGTGTCGTTCCCCGACGTCCCCGTCTTCGTGGCCGGCGACCCCAGACACGAGACGCCGCCGGCCTGGGCGGGCAGGGCCACCAGCGCGATCACCCCCACGATCAAGGCGACGGATCCGAACAACGCAGTGAGCTTGAGGCGACGCATCGCTTCCTCCCCTTCCTCCGTGGTGCCGGCTCCCCCTGGAGCCCCTGGCAACCGTATGGTGTCCGAAACACCCGCCCAACCAGCTGGGCAAGCCCGCCGATGCGCCACAAGCGAGAACGGGGCCCCCGAGGGGGCCCCGTCCGTTCGGTGTTGGTGGGGCTTCGGACTCAGAAGTCCATGTCGCCGCCGCCCATGCCGCCACCGGGCATGGCCGGGGGGGCCTTCTCGGGCTTGTCGGCGACGACGGCCTCCGTCGTCAGGAACAGCGCCGCGATGGAGGCGGCGTTCTGCAGCGCCGAGCGGGTCACCTTGGCGGCGTCCACGATGCCGGTCTTGAACATGTCGACATACTCGCCGGTTTCGGCGTCGAGGCCGTGTGCGGCGTCCAGCCCGCGCACCTTCTCGATGATCACGCCGCCCTCCAGGCCGGCGTTCACGGCGATCTGCTTGATGGGCTCCTCCAGGGCCCGGCGCACGATGTTCGCGCCGGTCAGCTCGTCGCCCTCGAGGTCCACCTTGTCCAGCGCCGCCTGGGCCGTCAGCAGGGCCACGCCGCCGCCGGGCACGATGCCCTCCTCCACGGCCGCCTTGGTGGTCTGCACGGCGTCCTCGATGCGGTGCTTCTTCTCCTTGAGCTCGACCTCGGTGGCCGCCCCGACCTTGATCACCGCGACGCCGCCGGAGAGCTTGGCCAGCCGCTCCTGGAGCTTCTCGCGGTCGTAGTCGGAGTCGGTCTTCTCGATCTCGGCCTTGATCTGGTTGATCCGGCCCTTGATCTGCTCCGGGTCACCCGTCCCCTCCACGACCGTGGTGTCGTCCTTGGTCACGACCACCTTCCGGGCCGAGCCCAGGAGGTCCAGCGAGGTGTTCTCGAGCTTCAGCCCGACCTCCTCGGAGATGACCTGGCCGCCGGTCAGGATGGCCATGTCCTGCAGCATCGCCTTCCGCCGGTCGCCGAACCCGGGGGCCTTCACCGCGATGGACCTGAACGTGCCGCGGATCTTGTTCACCACGAGCGTGGCCAGGGCCTCGCCCTCGACGTCCTCGGCGATGACGGCGATCGGCTTGCCGGTCTGCATGACCTTCTCCAGGACCGGCAGGAGGTCCTTCACCGCGCTGATCTTCGAGTTCACCAGCAGGATGTAGGGCTCCTCCAGGACCGCCTCCATCCGCTCGGGGTCGGTCACGAAGTACGGCGAGATGTAGCCCTTGTCGAACCGCATGCCCTCGACCAGGTCGAGCTCCATCCCGAACGTGTTCGACTCCTCGACGGTGATCACGCCGTCCTTGCCGACCTTGTCCATGGCCTCGGCGATCTGCGAGCCGATCTCCGGGTCGCCGGCAGAGATCGACGCGACGTGCGCGATCTGGTCCGGCGTCTCGATGTCCTTGGCCTGGTTCTTGATGGCCTCCACGGACAGCTCGACGGCCCGCTCGATGCCCCGCTTCAGCGACATCGGGTTGGCCCCGGCGGCCACGTTGCGCAGGCCCTCCTTGACCATGGCCTGGGCCAGCACCGTGGCGGTGGTGGTGCCGTCACCGGCCACGTCGTCGGTCTTCTTCGCGACCTCCTTGACCAGCTCGGCCCCGACCTTCTCCATGGGGTCCTCGAGCTCGATCTCCTTGGCGATCGATACCCCATCGTTCGTGATCGTGGGGGCGCCCCACTTCTTCTCGAGGACGACGTTGCGGCCCTTGGGCCCGAGCGTGATCTTCACGGCATTGGCCAGCTGGTCCATGCCGCGCTCGAGCGCCCGCCGCGCGTCCTCCTCGAAGGTGATGAGCTTTGCAGCCATCCCTCGAACCTCCTTCTCTGTCCCTGTGGCCGGCCCGAAACGGGTCCGGCTCTCTCAGCCTTGGCTGACGACTGCTAGCACTCCACGAGCCAGAGTGCTAAGGGAGTTTATAGCTCCGGACGGCCGTTGTGGCAAGCCGACGGGTCCCGCCCGGCGGGCGTGGAGCCGCTCCGTGGGGCCGTTCGACCGCACATGCCGGATGGTCTACGCGTGATGGGCGCCTTCCGGACGTGCCCATGTCGCGGCTGTTCCACCCGGCATGCCGTCGGGAAGCGACGCGCCGGCGGAGGGCCTATCCTGCGGCTGGCCGCCCATGACCACGATCGAAGAGCTCGACGCCAGGTTTTACCGAGACCGCGAGGACGAGCACGCCCGGTTCGACCGTACCGTCCGCCGGTACCTTCGGCCCGAGAGCCGGGTCCTCGACGCCGGCGCCGGCCGGGGGCGAGCGTTCACGCACGACTACGCCCGGCTGGCTGCGCTCGTCGTGGGCGTCGACCTGGACGACTCGGTCCGCGAGAACACGCTGCTCCATGCGGCCGCGGTGGCGGACATCGAGTGCCTCCCCTTCCGCGACGCCGCGTTCGACCTCGTGCTGGCCAAGTACGTGTTCGAGCACCTCGACCGGCCCCTCCCCGTGCTTCTGGAGCTCCGGCGGGTCCTGCGGCCGGGCGGGTATCTGGTGTTCCACACCCCGAACCGCTTCCACTACGTGGCCGTGGTCGCGCGGGTCTCACCTCATCGCTTCCACCTGTGGTTCAACCGCAAGCGCGGCCTCGAGCCCGAGGACGTGCACCGGGTTCACTACCGGGCCAACGACCGGTTCGTGCTGGCCCGGCTGGCCCGGCGCGCCGGGTTCCGGGTCGCCCGGCTGGAGCTGTTCGAGCCGAAGCCCGCCTACCTGTTCTTCAACCCCCTCGCGTATCGTGCCGGGATCGCCTACGAGCGCCTGGTGTCCCGCCACGAGGCCCTCCGCGATCTCCGGGCAAACCTCATCGGAGCTTTCGAAGCGATCCCCAGCAAGCGCACCGAGCTCGAGCGAACCGGCGGTACGGAGCTCCCCGAGCACCGGCCGCGCACCCACCGGTCACCTCAATTCGGGATGAATCTGTAGATATCGTCCCGCGGGTTTGGGCGGCGGTGCTTGCATCCCCCCCCCGAACGGGAACAATTCGTGCCTGAGGCCGCCCGAAGCGGCCTCTGTAAACCGTCAGGCCCCCGGGAAGGAGGCAACATGGCGACGTACGAGGCGTACTGCGTGAAGTGCCGCGCGAAGCGCGAGTTCGAGGGCGAGGAGGTCGAGCTGAAGAACGGCCGGAAGGCCGCCCAGGGCACGTGCCCGGTATGCGGCACCAAGGTCATGCGGATCCTCGGCAAGTCCTCCGCCTGACCGCCGTCGTTCGACATCTCGTGGCTCACGCCGTCCGTCTCGTGGTGAGATGACGGCGTGGATGTGAAGATCGCTCCATCGATCCTGTCGGCGGACTACGCGCGCCTCGCCGACGACGTGGCGGGGGTCCGGGCCGAGTCGGACCTCCTCCACGTGGACATGATGGACAACCACTACGTCCCGAACCTCACCATCGGCCCGCCCGTGGTGCGCTCCCTCCGGCAGCACACGGACCTGTTCCTGGACTGCCACCTGATGGTGACGGACCCCGGATCGCTGCTGGAGCCTCTGGCCGAGGCCGGCGCCGACGGCGTCACCGTGCACATCGAGCTGGGCGATCCCCGGCCCCTGATCGCCCGGATGCGCGAGCTGGGCCTGCAGCCGGCTCTCACCATGAACCCGCCCACACCGTTCTCCGCGGTGGAGCCGTACCTCGAGCTCGTGGACCTCCTGCTGGTGATGAGCGTCCACCCGGGGTTCGGCGGGCAGGCCTTCATCCCGGAGGTCCTGCCCAAGGTGGAGGCGGCCCGGGCGGTCGCGGACCGCAACGGTCTGCATCTGGATATCCAGATCGACGGCGGGATCAACCCCGAGACCGCGGTCCTCGCCGCGCGGGCTGGGGCCAACGTGCTGGTGGCGGGGAGCGCGATCTTCCTCCAGCCCGACCCTCCGGGGGCGGCCCGGCGGATCCGGGACGCCGCGGAGTCGGCGCCGGCCTCCGCGTAGGCCTCGCGCACCGCTGGACCCCTGGCCTCCGCGCGAGCGGAGCGAGCGTCCTCGTGAGAGCCTTCGTGGCGCAGTGGAGCACGTCGTCATCCGAAGCCTGGAGCACCTGACCGGCGACTCGGTCCGGCCGGCCGCGGGGTTCGCCGTGGAGACGCGCGACCGGCCCGGCCCCGCGCACAAGGAGGGCTCCGCCCCCGACGACGTCGTGTGGATCCAGCTGGAGGGCGGGCTGTTCGTGGCCCGGGCCCGGATCCGGATCGGGTGGGTCGGCGAGTACTCCAGCGTGGCTGAGGTCCGGGCCCGGACGGCCGGGTCGGCGCTGCACGACCACGACGGGTTCTGGTCGGGCCGCCCCCGGTACGGATACGCCGCGGTGGCTTCCCTGCAGCACGAAGGATGGATCGACGACCCCTTCTGGGCCGGCCCCCGAAGCTACGCCTACGAGTGGGTCCTGCTGGAGAACGACCGCAAGCGGGCGTCCTGGCTCGACCCCAGGCCTCCCCCGCGGGGCGGCGAAGGCCTCAGGGAGCGGTTCGAGGCCTGGCTGGCGGCCCGCTGACCCGAGTCCGGGGGGGCTGGCGATGTGGCGAACGTGAACGGGGCCGGGTTCCCTCCTCGGGAGACCCGGCCCGGTTCGTTGCCGTCGTTGCTCGCTCGCGAGACGCTTCGGAGGATCGGATCCGCCGCCCGGTGCGACCATGTCCGGGTTCGCGAGGTCGGTGAGCTGGTTGGATTCCGCCGGGCCGCGCCCGGCGACGGGCGAGGTGGTCAGACCCCGGCCCGCGGGCGACGGCTCAGCAGCCAGTCACCTCGAGGGTCGCATCGCTATCTGGCAGCTGGACCACCTCCTTTCTCCCGTGCCGCCAATCCTCCGATACGCCCGGCCTTCTGGCAAGCAAGGGAACCGGATTAGGTGATCTTGCGGTACCTGCGAACGGCGAGCGGCGCGAACACCAGGAGGATGACTGCGATCCACGCCAGGGACTGCCACACGTGCGTCGTGGTGGACCCCTGGAGGTGTGCCGTGTGGGCCAAGTCCGGCCCCAGGGTCAGGAACCGAACGGCATCCACCGTGATCGACACGGGGTTGACCTTGGCCCAGGCCTGAAGCCACCCGGGCATGGAGGAAACCGGTACGAACGCGGAGCTGGCGAACACCAGCGGGAAGATCCACACGAAGCTCGCCGCCTGGGCCGACTCGACGTCGCGGACGGCCAGGCCGATGTTCGCGGAGATCCAGGAGAACGCCGAGCCGAACACCACGGCCAGCAGGATGGCCCCCACCGCCGACACGAAGCCGTTGTGGAACCGGAACCCGATGAGGTACCCGACACCGGTCATCAGCAGGACCACGAACAGGTTCCGGACCGTGTCGCCGGTGGTCCGCCCCGCCAGCACCGCCGAGCGGGCCATGGGCAACGAGCGGAACCGGTCGATCATGCCCCGGGAGAGGTCCTCGGCCAGCCCCACCCCGGTCTGGGTCGAGCCGAAGATCACGGTCTGCACGAAGATCCCCGGCATCAGGAAGTCCTTGTAGTCGATCCCCGGGATCGGGATCGCGCCGCCGAACACGTACGCGAACAGCAGCACGAACATCACCGGCTGGATCGTCGAGAACATCAGCAGGGTGGGAACCCGCTGGTACTTCAGCAGGTTCCGCCACGTCATGGCCAGGGCGTCGGACACGACGTGGGATCGCTCGCTCCGGGCACGGGGGCGGGCCGGTGCCGTTGTCGTCGACGCGCTCATCGTGACCTCCTTCCCCTGCGCCGGTCTCGCTTGCCGCCGGCCGCCGCCATCGCCACCTGCTCGCCCTCGTCCTCCAGCGTGGCCTCCTCCGCCGCGTGTCCGGTGAGGGTCATGAACACGTCGTCGAGGGTGGGCCGGCGCAGCGCGAGCTCCGAGAAGTGGATCTGCTCCTGGTCGAGGGCCCGGACCAGCTTCTTGAGGACGGCCGAGCCGTCGCCGTTGTCGGTCCCGACCTGCAGCGTCACCCGGCCTGAGTCCGTCTCGTACTGCGGCTCGGTCTTGCACACGCTCACCAGGACCCGGGCCAGGTCCTCCATCCGGGAGAGGTCGTCCACCCGGAACTCCAGCAGCTCGCCGCCGACCTTCGACTTCAGCTGGTCGGAGGTCCCCTCGGCGATGATCCGCCCCGTGTCGATCACGGCGATCGTGTCGGCCAGACGGTCGGCCTCCTCCAGGTACTGGGTGGTCAGCAGCAGCGTGGTGCCGCCGCCCACGAGCTCCCTGATGATGTCCCACAGGCCCAGGCGGCCCCGTGGGTCGAGTCCGGTGGTGGGCTCGTCGAGGAACAGGACGGGGGGCTCGGCGACGAGCGCGGCGCCGAGGTCGAGGCGACGGCGCATGCCGCCGGAGTACGTCTTCACCATCCGGTCCGCGGCGTGGGCCAGCTCGAACCGCTCCAGGAGGTCGCCGGCCCGCTCGCGGATCGCGTCCTTGGGCAGGTGGTACAGCCGGCCCACCAGCTCGAGGTTCTCCCGGCCGGTGAGCGTCTCGTCCACGGCGGCGAACTGCCCCGCCAGGCCGATCGAGGCCCGCAGCTGCTCGGCGTCCCGAACGACGTCGTAGCCGGCGACGGTCGCCCGCCCCTCGTCGGGCTGGAGCAGGGTGGTGAGGATGCGGACGGCGGTGGTCTTCCCGGCGCCGTTCGGGCCGAGGAGGCCGAGGACGGACCCCGCGGGAACGACGAAGTCGATGCCGTCGAGGGCCACGACGTCACCGAACCTCTTCCGGATCCCCTCGACCACGATGGCGAATTCGGATTGGGCCATGCTGTTCGAACCTTTCGTCCTTCGGTACCCGTCTCGGATAGAGAACGGCAGGCTACCGACGGATACTTTGGGGTGTCAACCTTCCGGGCCACAAAGTGTTCTTGGTAGAATCGGCGAGCATGAGCCCACCGAGGGGTCCGACCCCGTCCGCCGACGACACCTGGGAGCTCGTGTTCCGGTTGTCCTGGATGATGCGCGAGCACTTCCTGTCCACCGCGCGTGAGTTCGACCTGTCCCCGCCCCAGGCCGGGGCCCTCCAGCAGCTCGATCTCGACGCGCCAGTGCCCATGGGCGAGCTGGCCGTGGCCCTGCACTGCGACGCCTCCACCGTCACGGGATTGGTGGACCGGCTGGAATCGCGGGGCCTGGTGGAACGGAAGGCGTCGCCCGGGGACCGGCGCGTGAAGGCGCTGGCCCTCACGGAGGAGGGCCGCGAGGTCCGGGACCGGTTCCGCGAACGGATGAGCGGGGCGCCGGGAAGGATGGCGGCGCTGTCGCCGGAGGACCGGCGGGCCCTGCACGACATCCTGAGCCGGGCGCTCGCCTCGGTCCGGCCGCCGGACCCGGGCGGGATTCGTCATGATGAGTCGGAGCACGCACCCTCGAGGAGGCCGTAGGTGGACGACAAGGACGTCATCGACCGCATCAACGATCTGGCCCACGAGGAGCATCAGCTGTTCGAACGGGCCTCGAAGGAGCCGGGGCTGTCCCCCGGCGAGCACGACCGCATGAAGTTCCTGGAGGTCCAGCTCGACATGTGCTGGGACCTCCTGCACCAGCGCCGGGCCCGCCGCAACGCCGGTCTCGATCCCGACGAGGCCCGGGTCCGGGACGCCGACACCGTCGAGGGCTACGTCGACTAGCGAATCCCTGGACCCTGCCGCCGGCACCCACACCCGCGGGCGGGCTCCGAGCCTGGCCGGCGCTTGCCGGCCGTCTGACCCGGACATCGGTTCCCGCCCGGGCGGACGGCCATGGACCTTGATCGCCTTCGTGACGAATACAGGGTGACTCATGGCCCTCGTCCTGCATGAAGGAGATGCGGGCGTGAACCGCGGAGGTTCTCGCCGGCTCGGTCGTATCCGGGAGGTCGGGGTTCGGGCTGCGATCTCCGGCCGGCGGAGGCTCGTGTGCACCGCCGTGGCGGCCGGGCTCGCCGCGGCGGCCTGCAGCGCGGCCGGGTCCATCGTCGGCGCGCAGGGGGGAGCGGCCGGAACGAGGTCGGCATCCGGCATCCACCGGATCCGTCACGTGATCGTGGTCATGCAGGAGAATCGGTCGTTCGACTCGTACTTCGGGATGTATCCGGGCGCCGACGGCATCCCCAGGCGCCGCAGCATGCCCACCGTGTGCGTCCCCGACTCAGCTCTCCACGCATGCATCCGACCGTTCCATGACCGGTCGCCCGTCAACGAAGGCGGGCCCCATGGGGCCGTGTACTCCTCGGCCGACGTGCACGGCGGCGCCATGGACGGGTTCATCGACAGCGCCATCCATGGAAGTCACGACTTCTGCGTCCGGGAGCCGTTCAACCCGAACTGTTCCGCGCAGGCGGGCCGGCCCGGGCTGCCCGACGTTGTCGGCTACCACGACGCGCGAGAGATCCCGAACTACTGGCGGTACGCAAGGGACTTCGTGCTCCAGGACCGCATGTTCGAGCCGGTGGCGTCGTGGAGCCTCCCTGCCCATCTGTACATGGTGTCGGCGTGGTCGGCGCTGTGCGCACGGGCCGCTGACCCGGCGAGCTGCCGCACGGAGCTCGACGACCCCTCCCGCCGCAGCCTGCAGGCGGACGCCGGACGTCCGCTGTACGCCTGGACCGACGTCACGTACCTCCGCCACCGGGCGGGTGTGAGCTGGGCATACTACGTCACCCCCGGCACGCAGCCGGACTGCGACGACGACGCGATGTTCTGCACCCCGAAGCCGCAGCAGGCCACCACCCCGGACATCTGGAACCCTCTGCCGGAGTTCGCGACGGTCCACCGCGACCAGCAGGTTCGGGACGTCCGGCCGGTGCGCGACTTCTTCCGTTCGGCCCGGGCGGGGACGCTCCCCGCCGTCTCGTGGGTCGTCCCGAACGGCGGGAACAGCGAACACCCGCCCTCGTCGATCCGGGCCGGGCAGGGCTGGGTCACGCGCGTGGTGGACACGGTGATGCGGAGCCCGGACTGGGACTCGAGCGCCATCTTCCTGTCCTGGGACGATTGGGGCGGCTTCTACGACCACGTGGTGCCGCCGCGGGTGGATGGCGCGGGATACGGCATCCGCGTGCCCGGGCTCGTGATCAGCCCGTACGCCCGCCGCGGATTCGTCGACCACCAGACGCTGTCGTTCGACGCGTACCTGAAGTTCATCGAGGACGACTTCCTGGGAGGGCAGCGGCTCGACCCCCGGACGGACGGCCGCCCCGACCCCCGTCCCGACGTCCGGGAGGCCGCGCCCGTCCTGGGCGATCTCCGCCGGGACTTCGCCTTCTCGCGGCCTCCCCGACCGCCGGTCCTCCTGCCTCGGTTCCCCGCCCCCGGGCTGCCGTGGTGGTCCTGGCCGTCCGGCGCCGCCCGCTCACACCGGAGCTACCGGCGGCGGATCCCGATGCGCGACGGCCGTCCGGCGGGCAGATGGGCAGGGCGGATCCGGTCGTAAGTGAAGGTCGCCGAGCCCCGTGTTCCAAGAGATGGAGTTCGGTCCGCTGCAGATGGCGATGTGGACGCCGTGGAGGGGTCGCGCCGCGTCCCGCCCCATGGGTATGTTTGGCGGGTGGAGTTCGTGATGACGCTCGTGTGGTACCCGTGGACCGAGGGGGCGGGCGGACTGGCCGGGACGCAGGGGGCGTTCAAGACGCTCGACCTCGGGGTGAAGGGGGTCGCGTGGCCGCGCCTTCCCAACGCGGGCGAGACGATCTTCTTCGACGACGGAGGAGCGGCGGCCATCGAGGCCGTGGGGTGGAAGCTCGACGGAACGCCGTACCTGTACCTCGGCAAGCGCTACGAGAAGAAGGGCGACCAGCTCCAGGCCTGGCTCTCCCGCGGCTTCAAGGAGCGAGCGGCCGCGCCGGTGACCCAGGCGTCCGAGCCCACGGCGCCCACCCCGGCGGCGACGGCGAACGGCGGCGCCGAACCTCCAACCATGCCGGGCCAGCCCGCCGGGAGCTGATCCGGCCCGGGATTCACCCTCCCGCCTGAAGGGCCTTCAGGTCGTCCAGGACCTCGGCGGGGTGTGCCGGGATGTCGGTCACCCGGTAGGCCTTGCGGATCACGCCGTCGGGGTCGATGAGATAGGTCCGGCGCTTCGCGTACTCGGGGCTCTGCTCCTCCGGGTGGCGTTGGGTCTCGTACGCGGTGCCGGCCACGCGGTCGACGTCGGAGAGCAGGCGGAACGGCATCCCGTTCTGGCGGGCGAACTCCTTGTTGTCCTCGGGGGTGTCGAACGAGGCGCCCAGGAGCACGGCGCCGGTCCGTTCGAACTCGGGGGCTCGGTCACGGAACCCCTGGCCCTCCAGCGTTCACCCCGCGGTGAACGCCTTGGGGAACCACCAGAAAACGAGACAGGTCCCGCGGAAATCCGCCAGCGAGACCGGGTTGCCGTCCTGGTCCGGGAGCGTGAAGTCCGGAGCGATGTCTCCTTCGGCCAGCATGGATGGGCAGTCTACGTGCCCTCAGGGTTGCGCGACCCCGGGGATGGTGCCGCGGCGGTCGGGCGGGGCCTTTCGTTCGTAGCCCCACTGGCCGGAGAGGCGCTCGGTGCCGGTGGTCTTCTCCAGGCCCTCCGAGGCCATCCGCAGCGCCTCGACCACGCCTGGCACCAGCACCAGGTGCCCGGCGGCGTCCCGGGGCATGTACCAGCGGAACTCGTGCAGCGTCCCCAGCTCGATCAAGGCCTCCCGGATATCCGACCACATCGAGCGCAGCCGGTACAGCAGTGCCACCAGGCCGGACGTGGCGAAGAACGAGTACGGCTCCAGCGTGAGCAGGTGCTCGCGGAGCGCGTCCTCGTCGTCGAACCGCCCCACCTTCCCGGCCAGGTCCTCGGTGTCACTGCGAGCCGTGCACACCACCGCGTGGGGGCGCAGATCGACGAATCCGCCGACCGCCACGTGGTAGTCGCGGAGGTTCTCGAACGAGGTTCCGTCCGGAGCGGCCTCCAAGTGTGACCGGAGGTGGCGATCCACGGACGCGGCATCCGTGATCAGGAGATCCAACGGCGCGGCGTAGTAGCCGGTCCGGAGCCACGTCCGGCCCTCGCGTTGGTACAGGATGGGCGAGCCCAGCGAGGTCACCTGCCACACGGCCCGCAGGACCTCTTCCAGCACCTCCAGGAGCGCCCGCTGCCGCTTCGGGAACAGGGCGTGCTTCCGCGGCGGGGTCAGCCGCATGAGGTCCTCGGGTTCGTCGGCGGAGACCAGCGTGGCGAGCCCGGCGGTCAGCGAGGCCACGTCCCACGCCGCCACGTCCTCGAACGTGAGCTCCCGGGAGCGCTCCACGAAGAAGGCCCGCGCGTCGAATCGCTCGAGGTCCACGTAGGGGTCGATGGCGTCCACGTCGAGCGTTCGCAGCCGGTGCAGCAGGATCAGCAGGGCCAGCGTGTGGAGCTCTCCCTGGTGCTTGGCCGAGCCGAGGTCCTGCAGGGCCATGGGTTCCAGGCCCGACATCTGGGTCGCCCGAAGCGCCGGCTGGGCCAGGAAGTCCAGGACCTGCCGGCTGTTGTCGGTCTCGTCGTAGTAGCAGACGTTCCCGGGGAACCACGGCCGGAGCCGGTCGTCACCGAGCAGCGCCACCGTGGCCAGCATCAGCCCCAACTCGCTGGCGCTGGCCACCCGCATCACGCGGTACAGCGCGTCGGCGTTCGCCACGCTGAAGAACCCGTTCTCGCCGCTGCGGATGGCATAGGAGGGCACCACCGGGTCGCCCCGATCGAACGCCACCGGGCCGGGCTCGGGCGAGTCCCAGGCCACCGTGAGCGGACGGAACACGCGGAGCACCTGGCGCGCCGGCACCGGTCGCCCGGCGGCCCGGCTGGCCCGCGACTCCGCCGGCTGGGACTCCCTGGAGCCGGGGAACACTTCGTCGTCGGCCTCGAACAGGAGCCGGCGGATGCCCCGGTGGAGCGGCACCTGGTCGCGGACCCGGACCTCGTCGATCCCGATGGCGGCGGCGGTGATCAGCACCTTCAGCCCTGCCCGGGAGTACAGCGAGGTGAGGTCGTTCGCGAACCTGGCCTTCTCGGCCACACGGGTGTCCAGGGCAGCGTGCGAGAACCCCATGCGGATGGTGGGCGCGGCGCCGGGGCGAGCGGGGTCCTCGTCGTACATGCCGCCGACCCCTGTGGTGTGGGCGATGAGGACTTCGTCGGCGAGGTTCGCCTTCACCTCGAGGAGGTCGTCGCGGATGGCCTCCACGAACCGCTCCTTGAGCTGCTCCAGCAGCCCCTCGCCGAACCCCTCGACGTGCTGGACGGCGATGCCCAGCTCGTCCTGGTGATACGCGACCAGGCTCGGCACGGGGATCCCCATGACCACCGAACGGAACCGCTGGCGGACGTCGAGATGCTCCGCTGCATAGCGCCGGAGGAACTCGCTGAACGGCCGGGCCGAGGCCACGGCCTTGGCCAGGGCCTCGAACACGGCTTCGGCGTCGTCGGCCGGCCGGGTCCCGATGGACTCCAGGAACTCCGCCGTGACGCGGCGGCGGCCCTCGGGCGGTGTCTGGGCGATGGCCCGGAGCCCCGGCACCGCCGAGACCTCGAACCGCTCCAGCGCCACGAACACCCCGCTGGCCGTGAGGAACCCTTCGCGGACGCGTTCGGGAAGGTGATCGCTGCCGTGGCGAGATTCGACGAACCGGAACAGCCGCCGGGTGAACGCCTGGATCTCGTCGGCGGTCGTGCCGGTCGCCACCAGCACCAGGACGTCGTCGGGGTCCGGCGCGGAGATGGCGAACATCTCCTCGTACATGGAGAGCATCTGCAGGACCGCGGTCCCGCCCACGGCGCCGGTCCCGCCGAGGAACATGTGCGCGTCCCGGTTCCGCTCTCCCGACCGCGCCGCCTGCACCAGCCGGGGGCCGAGCCGTTCCCTCTGGAACCCCACCCGGTTCCCTTCCACTCGGGCCGCCGCAGGCAGTCTATCTGCGGCCCGCGGCGGCACGACCGCCGGATCGAAGGGGCCCAGCCCTTCCGGGACTGATGGCCCTGTCCCAACTCCTCCCCGCGAGAGGAGCATCGGGATTCCGGGGTGACTTGTATGATGTCTGATGTCGAACGACCCGGCCCCGGGATGACGGAAAGGGGGGATGACCAGGGGATCTGCTTGAGCCGTCGACCTCCTCCGCATCAGCGGCGGAGGGTCCCGTGAGGAGGGCAAGATGAGGACTCGACACACCGCGCTGTTTGCCTCCGTGCTCTTGATCGCCGGCGTCGCGCTGGCCGCCTGCGGCGGCAAGGGGGAGGACAAAGGCAACCCCGCCGCCCCCACCAAGGTCTCGTTGCGCCTGCCGTGGATCGTGAACGCCCAGTTCGCCGGGTACTACGTGGCGAAAGACAAGGGCTACTTCGACGACGAGGGCCTGAACGTCACCATCCGTCCCGGGGGCATCGACAAGAACCCCATCACCCTGGTGGCCTCGGGTGCCGACACATTCGGCCTGCACGACACCGGCTCGCTGCTGCTTGCGAGGTCCCAGGACATCCCGGTGGTGGCCGTGGCGACCTTCTACCAGAAGCATCCCGGCGGGGTCCGGCGGTCACCGCCGGCAGGCGGCAGTACCACCTCCAGATCGCTCCGGGGGACGTGGCGCCGTACGTGCTGCTCCCGGGAGACCCCGATCGCGTGGGCCGGATCGGCAAGCACCTCCAGGAGGCTCGGGGGGTCGCGGACCACCGCGAGTTCCGCACGTGGACCGGCTCGTACCACGGCATGCCGGTCTCGGCGACGTCCACCGGGATCGGATGCCCGTCCGCGGCGATCGCCGTGGAGGAACTGGCGAACGTGGGGGCGACCCATTTCATCCGGGTCGGCAGCACGGGCGCGCTGCAGCCCGAGATGCGGATCGGGGACCTGGTCGTCACGGTTGGGGCCATGCGGAACGAGGGAACCTCGCTGTTCTACGTCCCCGACGGGTTCCCGGCCGTTGCCGACCACTTCCTCACGCGGCACCTGGTCGACGCGGCCCGCGACCTGGCCGCCTCCCGGGGGTTCCGGTTGTGGGTGGGCCTGACGGCATCGGACGACGCCTTCTACGGCGAGTCGCCCGAGCTGATCGAGCGCATGTCCCACCTGGGACTGCTCAGCCTGGAGATGGAGGCGTCGGCGATCTTCACGGTCGCCCACCGTCGCGGGCTCCAGGCGGCCAGCGTGTGCGCGGTGTCGGGCAACCTCATCACCGGGGAGGTCGTGTACGAGCGCGAGAACGACCGGCTGGCCAGGGGATGGGACGACGCCATCGACGTCGCCCTGGAGGCGGTCAGGGCCCATCACTCGACACGGGACACGGAGCGATGAGGACGGAACGGACGAGGGAGGCGACCGGCGCGGTCGGCGCCATCCGGCTGGACGGTGTGGGCATGACGTTCGCCGGCGACCCATCCGTGCACGCCCTCCGGGACGTGGCCATGGACATCCCGGAAGGCGGGTTCGTCGCCGTGGTCGGTCCATCGGGCTGCGGCAAGTCCACGCTCTTGCGGATCGTCTCGGGGCTGCTCCGACCCACGGCCGGCCGGGTCACCGTGGGAGAGACCGATCCGGAGCATGCCCAGGAACGGGCGCACTTCGGGTTCGTCTTCCAGGACCCGGTGCTGTTCCCCTGGCTCCGGGCCATCGACAACGTGGTCCTGGCCACGAAGGTCCTGGGGCGAAGGAGCCCGGTGCGTGGTGACGAGGCCGTCCAGCGCGCCATGGCCCTGCTCCAGGACGTGGGTCTGGGGGGGTTCGAGCGGCACTACCCGGCGCAGCTTTCGGGCGGGATGCGCCAGCGGGTCTCCCTGGCCCGAGCCCTCGTGTACCGCCCACCCATCCTGCTCATGGACGAGCCCTTCGGCGCGCTGGACGAGTTCACCAGGGACGGCCTGAACCTCATGCTGCTCGACGTCTGGGAGCGCTACCGGGCCACCGTGGTGTTCGTCACCCACAGCATCGCCGAGGCCCTGTTCCTGGCGGATCAGGTCGTGGTGCTCTCGGCCCGCCCCGGTTCGGTCATCCGTCGTGTGGAGGTCCCCTTCGCGCGCCCCCGGCGCTTCGAGATCCGGTTCACGCCGGGGTTCACCTCTCTGGTCGCGGAGCTTCGCGCCCTGCTGGAGGAGCAGGAGGTGGCGGACGGTGGGCGCTGAGATACGTGCCGCAGGTGGCGGTGCGGGACGCCGCCTGGCGGCTCGGTGGCTGCCCGCGCTGGTCCTGTTTCTGGCCAGCCTCGGGCTGTGGCAGGTGCTGGTCGACGCGATGAACGTCCGCCGTTACGTGCTCCCCAGCCCCGCCGACATCGGCGGCGTGATCGCCGAGGACTGGGCCAGGCTGCTCCGACACGTCGGGTGGACGATGGTGGAGGCTGTGGGCGGCTTCGCGCTCGGCAGCGCGGCGGCCTTCGTGGCCGCCGTGATGTTCGTCCACGTCCGGATGGTCGAACGGGCCATGTATCCCTGGGCCATCATCCTGCAGACGGTCCCCGTCATCGCGATCGCCCCGCTCCTGACGATCTGGCTGGGCTTCGGAATCGCTCCGAAGGTCGTGATCGCGGCGATCGTGTGCTTCTTCCCAGTGCTGGTGAACACGACCCGGGGCCTCCGCGCCGCGAGCCCCGAGACCATGGAGCTCATGCAGATCCTTTCGGCCTCCCGGTGGCAGGTGTTCCGCCGCGTCAGGGTGATCACCGCGCTGCCGTTCCTGATGGCCGCCCTGAAGATCGCGGCGACCCTCAGCGCGATCGGCGCCATCGTCGGTGAGTTCACGGGGGCGGACCGGGGGATCGGCTACGTGGTGGTCTCGGCGGGCTACCGGCTGGATGCACCCGAGCTGTTCGCGGGCATCGCGTTCTCGTGCCTGGCGGCCGTACTGTTCTTCGGGGCCGTGACCGCCCTCGAACGAGCCGTGCTGTACTGGCCGGGAGCTCGGGCCGGGGCCTGAGGGCCCGAGGATGGGCGCCGCCCGGGGAGTCGAAGGGAGTGGAACAGAAGTGACCGAGCCCACGAGCCTGGAGCCTCGAACCGCGGGGCCGGGCGAACAGGACGAGTCCCCGCGGGGGAGATCCCGTCGGCGACGTCGTCTCCTTCCCCGCCGCCCCCTGCGCGTCGAGGTGTATTCCGACATCGCCGGGCGCATCCGTTCGGGGGAGCTCGCCCCTGGTGCCCAGATCCCCGCCGAATACGACCTCGTCGAGGAGTACGGCGTGAGCCGGACCGTCATCCGCGAGGCGATGATCCTCCTCGAGGAGGACCATTGGCTCGAGAATCGGCCCGGCAACGGACGATTCGTGACCTCGACGGTCCCGGATCTCGGGCTGTCGCGGCTCCGCCCGATCAACGACCTCCTGGCAGAACAGGTGGGGAGGACCAGCGCCAGGCTCCTGCGCATCGTGGGTGAGCCGGCCACCGAGTTCGTCGCCGCCGGGCTCGACGTGCACGCTGGAGCCCCCACGGTGCTCGCCGAGTACCTCATCATCGAGGAAGCCTCGAGCAAGCCGCTGGCCTACTGCCTGGACTGGATCCCCGCCTCACTGATGGCTCGGGATGCCCTGGCCGGGGGCTTTGCCGGGTCCGTCCTCGGCACGCTCATCGCCGACGGGGTGACGCTGGGCGGTGCGCGGATGACCATCGACGCGGGCACGGCCGGATCGCACAGGGCCCACCTCCTCGGTATCCAGCCAAGCCATCCGATCCTGTTGCTCGAGATGGTGGTCACCGATGCCGGAGGCCGCCCCGTGCTCACGACCAAGCACCACCTGCGGAGCGACGTGGCGACCCTCAGCATCGCCCTGGAGGTCTAGAGCGGCGACCGCCGTCAGGCGTGGGCGGTCTCCTTGAGGCCGAAGGCCTTGGAGACGACGGGCTTGCGGAGCTTCCAGATGAAGCTGTCGTACCAGAAGTGCAGGATGCCGAGGGAGTACACCGTGATCGAGTACGCGTGGTCCGGGAGGTGGGTGCCGAGGCCCTGGTCCACCTCGTAGATCACGCCGAGGAACGCCGCCAGGAACAGGAGCCGGCCCCACGTGGTGTACGTGAGCTTGCCGAGAACGGTGGAGGTGTCACGGGTCTTCGCGTACCGGCTCTGCATGGTCTTGTACACGACCACGAAGTACTCGATGGCGTGGGCCGCGACGTAGGCGATGAACCCGGCCAGCGGGTCGTACGCGATGGACGCGATCAGGAGCAGCGAGGACACCTGGTACACCCACTTGGCGCGGTTGGCCCGATCGAGGTTCGCCCGCTCCTGACGGACCACCAGCACCGTGAACACTGCGGCGAGGGCGATGGCGGGGAACAGCAGCCACAGCGCGTAGGGGCGAACCCAGGCCAGGTCGCGGATGGCGTTGGCGTTCGTGGAGTCGAGCATCACCCGGGCCAGCTGGTCCAGGACCTTCGGCGTGCTCCCCACGATCACCAGGGCCGCCACCATCCATGAGAACAGCACGCCGCGGTCCAGGCGGGCCGAGCCGTACCCGGCCTTCCGCCCGTAGATCCGCGACAGCCCGTAGCGCTGCTGCAGCGTGTGGACGGTGTTCCAGATCGCCGCGATCGGCACGATGACCCACAGGTCGAGCAGCACGGCCATCGTGATCAGCCCCACGGCGACCAGGGGGCTCCACGTGAACAGCTTCCGGCGCAGCTCGAACTGGCGCTTGTCGCCGTACACCAGCGCGAGCGTCAGCGGCTGGTGGAGCAGCGAGAGCACGAACGCCCCGTTGAACAGGACGTTCAGCAGGTGGTCGTTCCCCTGCCGCCCGGTCAGCCAGTGCGCGCCCAGGAACAGCGGCACCCAGCACAGGGCCACGAACAGATCGGCCCGCGCCCCATAGATCCATCCCAGAGACGGCGCCGCGGTGGACGGCGCCGTCGTGGTTGGCGCCTGAGCCCGCGCCATCGTGCTCCTCCCCACCCGTCTCTCCCTGGACCTGGAAGCTGCTGCGGGAGGCTACCCCCAGGCCCGCCAGGTGCTCAAGAGGAGGGTCATGGGATGCGAGCCGTCAGGCGGCCAGGCCGTCGAGGGCCTCGAGGTCGTCGCCGGTGAGCTCGAGCTCGGCGGCGGCCACGTTCTCCTCCAGGTGGGCCACCTTCGACGTGCCGGGGATGGGGAGCATCACCGGGGAGCGCCGGAGGAGCCACGCCAGCGCGACCTGGCCTGGGGTGGCGCCGAGGCGCTCCGCGGCCCGGGCCAGCGGCGAACCGGACTTGGCCAGGTCCCCGGCGGCGAACGGGTACCACGGGAGGAACGCCAGGCCGTCGGCCTCGCACCGCTCCAGGACGTCCTCGGAGCCCCGGTCGCTCACGTTGAACCGGTTCTGTACGGAGACCACGTCGACCAGCTCGCGGGCCCGTTCGAGCTGCTGGACGGTGACGTTCGACAGGCCGATGTGGCGGATCTTCCCCTCGTCCTGGAGCTCCCTGAACGTGCCGAGCGAGTCTTCGAACGGGACCTTCCGGTCGGGCCGGTGGAACTGGTACAGGTCGATCCGATCGACCCGGAGGCGCTGCAGCGATCCCTCGCACGACTTCCGGATGTGGCCGGGGTTCCCTCTCGGGTGCCACTGCCCGGGGCCGGAGCGGACCAGTCCGGCCTTCGTCGCGATCACCAGGTGTGCGGGGTACGGGGCGAGGGCCTCGGCGATGAGCTCCTCGCTCACGCCGGGGCCGTAGGAGTCGGCCGTGTCGATGAAGCTCACCCCGAGCTCGACGGCTCGGCGCAGGACCCGGATGCACTCGTCCCGGTCGGCCGGCTCTCCCCAGATCCCCCGTCCGGTGAGCCGCATGGCGCCGAACCCCATCCGGTTCACCGTGAGATCGCCGCCGATGGTCACCGTGCCGGCCCCGGCCGCGGGCTTCCTCGCGTCGGTCATAGGCTCGCCTCCTCGTCCTCCCCCTCCTCCGCAACGTTCCCAACCACGGCGACCGCCCACGCCTTCCCCGGCTCGCCGAACAGGATGTCGAGCACGGCATCCGTGTACGACAGATTCGGGAGCACCGCGTCGGCGCCGATGCCGTGGAGCTCGTCGAACGGGATGCGGCCGGTGGCCACCAGCAGGCACCGGGCTCCGCCGGCCCGGGCGCACGCCAGGTCGCGGTCCGTGTCGCCGATCACCCACGTCGCCCCCGGCGTCGAACCGTACCGCTCGCGCACCCGCTCCACGGCGATCGGGACCAGTCGGTCCCGTTCCTGATGGTCGCTGCCGAACGCGCCCACGTCGAGATCCAGGAACCGTTCCAGGCCGAACGCCGACACCTTCACCCGGGTGTTCACCGCGAGGTTCCCGGTGAGCACGGACTGGACCACGTCGGCCCGCGCGTGGAGGCGCTCCAGCAGGTCGAGGACGCCGGGGTGAACCCGGCCCTCCCGGGCGATCCGGTCGCTTCCCTCGGCGACGTGCTCCGCCAGAGCGGCCAGGACGTCGGGAAGGAGCTCCCGAGCCTCAGCCCTCCCGAGGCCCGCTCGCTCCAGGATCTCGAGAGCGATCAGGGGATCGGTCTTCCCGCTCATCTGGACACCGTTGTCGGGGACCTCACGGGCGAGCACACTGCCCGCCGCGGCGAAGAACGCGTCCCGTCCCGTGGGCCCCGCGGACAGCAGCGTGCCGTCCACGTCCCACAGGATCAACCGCCGGATCTGCCGGTGCCCTCCGTCGCGCATCCCCACCAGCGTACGGGCGCCGGAACCGATCCTATCGAAGCTTCGCGGCAAGCGCCGAGAGCCGCTCCCCGTCGACAGGGGATCCATGGCCGGGAACGATCCGCGACGCGTCGAGCGCCGCGATCCTCCTGATGGACTCGCGATTCCTCTCCGGGTCCTGGGTGACGCGCCGCCACGAGGGGCGGAGCGGACCGAGGTGCCACACGAGGTCGCCGACGAAGATCGTGTCGAGGTCGGGGGCCTGCACCGCGATGTGCCCGGCGGTGTGTCCGGGCGCCGGGAGTGCGACCAACCCACCGTCGAGGTGCTCCCGGTCGGTCACCGCGTGGTCGACCGGCAGCCGCGGGAACTTGGTGAGGCTCTCGTAGACGGTCCTCATGATGCGGTCGACCGGCCTCGGGTACTCGCCATTTCCCTCGATGACCGCCACGTCCTCCGCGCCGGCCACGACGATCGCGCCGGTGGCCTCCTTCAGGGCCTTGGCGTCGCCGGCGTGGTCGCCGTGGCAGTGCGTGAGCACGATCTGGCGCACGTCCTCGGGCTTCCGGCCGGCCTTCTCCAGCGCTCCCAGGATCCGCTTCACGGAGCCGGGTGTACCGGTGTCGATGATCGAGAGCACGCCGCGGTGCTCGACCAGGAACAGCGCGACGGCCTCCTTCACGCCGCCGCTCACACGTATCACCGTGGGGTCCACTCGGGGAGCGTGATGTCTCCGGGCCCGACGCGCAAGCCGCCGCACGCCGGCAATCCCGGCCTGCCTGCCCCGGCGTATCACCGGCCGACTGGCTGCACGGGGCCGTTCGGTCGCGGCATGGGCGCTCGTGGGGCTGATCGAGGTGGGCTCCGGGCCCCGGGACATCGTGCTCGTGGGGCCCGAGCTGTGGGTCGCGAGTTCGACGATGGCACGGTCTCGCGGTACCGGCTGACCCCCTGATGGCCCCGCGCCGGCGCGACGGCGGTTCCGAACCCGCCACAATGGGGCCGTGCGTACCGGGCGAACCGAACGGCGGCTGTTCCGGCTGAACGACGAGCTCCAACGGCTCCGGCGGGAAGCGGAGCTGGCCGAGGGCGAGCTCCAGATGCACCGCCACCTGGCCGACGACGCCGAGCGGGACGCAGTGGTGTGGCCGGGCGAGCGAGCCGAGGCCCGCCAGACGGCCAAGGACGTGGCCCGGCTCCAGGCCGCCCTGGCCGACACCCACCGGAAGCTCGCCGCGGTCGAGGAGAAGCGCCGTGACCTCCTCTCCCGCCTCGGCGACCTCGGCTAAGTGCTCCGCCTCGGTCTCAGGCGGCTCCGGTGGTGAACGCGAGGTCGGCGATGTCGATGACCCCGGCCCCGGTCCGGTTGAACCGCAGCTCCACCGCGCGGATGTCGGTGAGATCCACCGCCGTGAACTTCGCCAGCGGGAACCGGACCTGGTTCAGGATGAAGTGGTTGGTCCCGCGGGCCAGGGCGTCGTTCCCCACCGTCGAGGCCGCCACCCGCGCCACGTTCCCGCCACCGTCCTCGAGGACCACCGTGAGGTTCTGGAGCTCGATGCCCCCGCCGACCCCGTAGCCGGTGTTCATCCCGGCCCGGAACTGCAGCGCGTCGAACCCGGACACGTCCTCGGTGCCGGGCACCATCTCGAACCCGACCGACGCGCTCGGTGTCGTCCACCCGATCACCCCCTGGCCGAGTCCGGGGAGGTGGATGTCCCGGTATCCGCCCCGGCCCGGCACGCAGGGAAGCTCGTAGGTGTCCGAGCACCAGCCGTACGCCGCCAGGTCCTCCGGGGTGACGTCGCCGCCGAGCTCGGTCGTCCCCAGCCCGCCGGGGCCGTCGAACCGGTCGATGTCCCGGCGGCGGTCGGGCATGTCCGGCGCCAGGTAGCTCACCAGGACCTGCGCCGGGGCCACCCCGGGCGGGACCCTGGCCCCGGTCCACACGGAATCCAGCGCCAGGTCGTTCCCGACGTACCGCCGGAAGAAGTCGACGACGTACGCCGAGCCCGCGTGGCGCTCCACTCCGGCGCTGAGGCGCTCCCCGCACCTCGAGAACCGCCCGTCGTCGAACGCGCCGGGGAAGCCACCGCCCGGGGACCACACCGTGTTGAAGAAGTTGTGGTTGGCGCCGAACACCGTGACGGTGTGCTTGGGGGCCGGATCGCCGGCGACGCGGTACCGAGCGTCGTCGAAGAAGTGGACGCCTTGGAGGTCGGACACGTCGCCGTCGCAGGACGGCAGGATCACGGCGAGCGGCACGCGGTTCAGGGTCCTCCGCGTGAAGTCCACCGGCGCGAGCGGCAGGACCGCGTCGATCCCGTACGGGTGGGTGCGGGCCCGGTCCACGATCACGTTCCACACCGCGCCCTCGCCGCCCCGGGAGTGGCCCATGGTCCCGATCCGGGTGAGGTCGATCTTGCCGACGAACCTCGTCCCGAACGGGACCCCGCCCACGGCGTTCCAGTGGCGCCACAGGTCGATGTGCCGTTCGATGAGGAGACCCCGCTGGCGCATCCCGGTGTCGTTCACGAAGTTCCCGAGGACGTTCACGCCGTTGCCGCTCACCGACACCACGACGAACCCGAACCCCGCCAGGCGCTGCGCGATGTAGTCGTAGCCCTTGTAGTTCGGGATGGGCGTCCACCCGTGCTTGCACGGCCACCGGTAGTCCGCCCGGTTCCCCAGGTAGCACGTGGAGTGGTTGCCGTGGAGGAACAGCACCAGCGGGAACGGCCCGCCGGCCAGTCCCTTCGGGTAGTGGACGTCGCCGGTGAGTTCGACCCTCCCGCCGAGCCCGGACGGCTGCCAGACCTGGGTGCCGAAGTCGTACGTGGCGTGGGCCACCTGGAAGGGCCCCTGGGCCAGCCGGCCGAACGAGGCCCGGAGGGCCGTGCCGGCCGTGGCGTCGGTGGATCCGGAGCCCGAGCTGCGGGTGGCCACGCCGAAGGGAGCCTTGCTCTCGGGCCGCGCGGCGATCGTCGCGGTGAGGACGGCCCGGCGGCCCGTGATCGTTCGCACCGCGTCCTCGCCTGGAACCGGGATGCCGTACCCCACGGGCGTGGAGCCGGCGAAGACCACGTACCGGAGGTCCCGCGGCGGGAACGTCCCGGCCAGGCGGACCCGGTACAGCGTGCCGGATGCGCGGAAGCCGGCTGGAGCGGTGACCCGCTCCACCACCAGGCCCGGCTCCCGGCGGACCACGGTCCCGGGGGCGGACATGGCCGAAGCCACGACCCGGGCCGGCAGCGCCGGCACCGGGGCCGGCCGTTCGAGCGGCGTGGCCCGGAAGCCCACTCCGTCAGACCCCGCGTGGGCCGTCCCGCCCGCCGGCCCCGCCACCGTGAGGGCGGCGGCCACGACCGCCGCGAACGCTCGTGCTCGCATCGATTCCTCCCCGCTGTTCGCCACCGCAGGCTGGCCCCGGCGTGTGCGCGTGACCCCGATCCGCCGAGTCTGTCCCTCCGGTCCCGGAACGGCAAGGCCCGAGACCTTCGCCCCAACAGACGCCGGCAGTACGCGTCCCGTTCCCCCGGCGGGCCGCGTACGCTGAGCCGGATGCCGGAGACCGCCGATCGGACGCTGACGCAGCGTCACCTGAACCGGGCCCTGCTGGCGCGGCAGATGCTGCTGGAGCGGGGGCGGATGGCGCTCCCCAGGGCGCTCGAGCGGATCTGCGGGATCCAGGCCCAGTACGCACCATCGATGTACGTCGGGCTGTGGACGCGGCTGGAGGGGTTCCGGCGGGACCACCTTACTCGGGCCCTGGAGCGGCGGACGGTGGTCCAGGGGACGCTGATGCGGACCACCATCCACCTGGTGTCGGCCGGCGACTACTGGTCCATGGCCCTGGCCGTCCGGGATGCACGCCGGCAGTGGTGGTTGAAGTCGGCGCAGGAGAAGGCGGATACCCGCGACCTCGCCGCGACCGCCCGGAAGGTCCGCCGCCGGCTGGCCGAGGGGCCCATGCGCCACGCCGAGATCGAGGAGCTGGCGGGCCGGGGCGCCAGCCGGGTGGTCGGCGTGGGGCTGTGGATCGACCTGGTCCGGGTCCCGCCGTCGGGCACGTGGGATCGCCGCCGGGCCGACCAGTACGCCGCGGCCCGGGACTGGCTGGGGCCGACTGAGGTGTCCGTCGAGGAGGGCCTGGAGTTCCTGGTCCGCCGCTACCTGGGGGGGTTCGGGCCGGCCACGCGCCAGGACGTGGCGAGCTTCGCCGGGCTCCCCGTCCGCGAGATCGCGCCGGTCCTGGAGCGGCTGGAGCTTCGCCGGTTCCGCGGCGAGGACGGGCAGGAGCTGATCGACCTCCCCCGTGCCCCCCTCCCCGACCCCGAGACCCCGGCTCCGGTGCGGTTCCTCCCGACGTGGGACTCCACGCTCCTGGCGCACGCCCGGCGAACCGGCATCCTTCCCGAGCCATACCGCGCCCGCGTGTTCAACACGAGGAACCCGCAATCCCTCTCGACGTTCCTGGTGGACGGCGTCGTGGCCGGGTCATGGCGATACGAGAACGGGCGCGTGAGGATCGACCCGTTCGAGCCTCTCGACCCGGCCGTCCGGCGGGACCTGGCCGAGGAGGCCGAGCGCCTGACCGAGTTCCACGCCTGACCGGCCGACCCCCCGGCCCGCGCCTGGCCGCGGCGGCCGCCGGTCGAGCGCGGCCCTGTCCGCAGGGTTCAGCGCTCACCGAGCCGGCGGAGGAAGGAGCCTGACGATGTCACGCGTGCGCCGAGGTCCCTGACCCGTTCGGCCAGGCGAGCGTCGGAGGTGACCACCCGGATGGACGAGGGATCCTGGTCCGCGGACACCATCTCGAAGATCTCGTGGTCTGCCGCGTTCCTCCCCCGGCGCCCGGGGAACGCCACCTCCACGCCCTCGTGTGAGCCCGGCTCGAGGTCGGGCGGCCTGCGGTCGAACACCACCGTCACGCGATCCCCGGTCCTCGCCGCGAACGCCTGGAGCGTCCCGACCATCCGGTGCACGGCCCGGTCGGGGTCGTTCCACCACCGGTCCGGTCGCGACCCGATGACGTTCATCCCGTCCACGATCCACCGAAGTCGATCCGACATGAGGCTCGGGTCGATCGTCCCACGCCCGGCGCCGCCCTGGACTGCGGCGGGTGATTACGTGTCCGTCGTGCGGGCGAGAGGTGTGGCCGGAGTTCGCGCCTGATCCTCGTCCATCCCCACGCCGCCGGCATGGCCCGCCGGCTCGACTCGCCCATGATCGGCCGGAGCCGGCAGCTGCGGCAGCTGGTGGAAGCGTTCCGAACGGCCGTGGACGAACGAGCTTGCTTCCTGTTCACGGTCCTCGGCTCGCCGGGGGTCGGGAAGTCCCGCCTGACCGACGAGTTCGTCCAGTCGGTCGCCGTCGAGGCCACGGTCCCCCGGGGCCGGTGCCTCTCGTACGGCCAGGGGATCACGTTCTTCCCCGTGGTCGAGATTCTCCAGCAGGCCTCCGGGATCGGCGAGGTGGAATCCACCGAGGCGACCCGGGCCCGGCTCATGGACGTCCTCGGCGACAGCCCCCAGGCCTCGGTGGTGGCCGACCAGCTCCTGCTCATGACCGGCTCGGCGGAGAGCGGCGTCGGAACCGAGGAGCTGTTCTGGGCCGTTCGCTATCTCCTGTGGAAACGATGGCCCGGCGGCGGCCGCTGGTGGTGGTCGTCGACGACATCCACTGGGCCGAACCGACCCTCCTCGACCTCATCGACCACGTCGCCGACTGGAGCCGGGACGCGCCGATCCTGGTGGTGTGTCCGGCCCGGCCCGAGCTGCTCGACGTGCGACGGGGATGGGGCGGCTGGAAGATCAACGCCACAACCATCCTCCTCGAGCCGCTCAGCGAGGCCGAATACCAGGACCTGATCGCGAACCTCCTGGGCCGGGCGGAGCTGGACGAGGGGATCCGCCGGCGCATCGCGGAGGCGGCGGAGGGCAATCCCCTGTTCGTCGAGCAGAAGCTCGCGATGCTCATCGACGACGGGCATCTCCAGGAACGCGATGGCGAATGGCAGGCGGCCGGCGAGCTTGGCGAGGTGGCGGTGCCACCCTCGGTGACGGCGCTGCTCTCGGCGAGGCTGGACCGGCTGGACCCCGACGAGCGGAGGGTGATCGCGCGGGCAGCGGTGGAGGGCAAGGAGTTCCACGCCGGCTCGGTGGCGGCCCTCCTCGACGAACCGGACCGGCCCGCCCTCCTCGATCGCCTCCGAACGCTGGTCCGCCGGGAGCTGATTCATCCGACCCGGGATCGGACCTCCCCGGCGAGCAGGCCTACCGCTTCCGGCACCGGCTGATCCCGGACGCCGCGTACGAGTCAATCCCCAAGCGAGCCCGGGCCGCGCTGCACCGGCAGTTCGCAACGTGGCTGGAGGGGACCACCGAGGCTCGCACCGCCGACTTCGCCGAGATCGTCGGGTACCACCTCGAGCCGTCATTCCTGCTCCGGGCCGAGCTCGGACCCGCGGACGAGGACGCCCGGGCCGACGGAAGGAGGGCGGCCCAGCTCCTGACCGCCGCCGGCGCCCGCGCGTACGACCGGCAGGACGTCAAGGCCGCGCAGAACCTGTTCGCGCGTTCGGTCGCCCTGGTGCCGCGCCCGGACCCGTCACGGGTGCAGTCGTCGATCGCCCTGGCTCGCACGTTGATCGACACGACGGCGTTCCTTCGGGCCATCACGCGGGAGTCCGGTTCGGTTCCGGCACGGCGGAAGATCGACGGCACCGAACTCACTGCAACGCCAGGAGCTCCTCGATCTCGGCCGTTTGCAGGAACCGCTCCCGTTCCTGCTCGTCGAGGCCCTTGGCGAACTCCTGCACGGCCGTTCGGGCCAACCCGGCCGCGTCCGTGGCGCCGTCGTCGTTTCCCTGCGCGAACCTGGCCCGGGCCAGCTCGGCCGCGGCTCGCCACCGAAGCGCCAGGTGGCCGATCCGTCCGGCCAGTTCGAGGGCCTGTTCGAGCGAGGGAACGGCCTCGCCGGGGCGTCGGGCCGCCTGGAAGGCCTGTCCCAGGACGATCCGGGACTGCGCAAGGTACTTCCACCGGGGCATCACCCCGGCCTCCTCCACCGACGCGGACGCCATCTCGATGGCGTCGTCGCTCCGCCCGGCCGCCAGCGCCACGGCGGCCTGCGCCTCGGCCAGCCGGGTGGAGAACAGTTGCCGGTGGAGGCCCTTGGTCGCCCGGGCCATCTCCCACAGCCGCGGCAGGGCCTGCTCGGCCCGTCCGACCTCCCCGTCCGCGAGGTCGAGGAGCATCAGGTCGATGGCCGCGCTGCCGATCCCCGGCGGGAACGCCGCCCGGCGGGCCAGCTCCGCCCCCTCCTCGCTCATCCGGCGGGCCTCCGGGTAGTCCATGACGAGCTCCCGCACGGTCCCCGCCCACATGTTCATCGAACGCGAGGAGAACCGGGGGAGGCCCTCCCACTCCAGCCCGAGCGACACCGAGCGGTCGAACCACCTGACTGCCTCGGACATCCGGCCGCCCACGGCCAGGGCCATGGCCACGTGCGCCATGGACTGCGTGGTGGTCTCCAGGGACTGGACCTCCAGGCCGAGGTCGACGGCCCGCTCCGAGTGCATCGCGGCCTCGGCGAACTGGCCCCGCCAGTACGCGTACAGGCCCAGGAACATCACCGCGAACGCGTAGTCGGGATTGCCCACCCGAGCGTCCTCGGGCCAGGAGTCCACGGCCCGCTGGGCCATGTCGACGGCGGCGTCAAAGTGGCCCCCCATGGCCTCGGCGTTCGACAGAAGGGTGAGAGCGCGGGCCTGCAGCGCGGGGTCCCCCAGCGCTTGAGCGGCCTCCGCCGCCGCCGGGGCGAACCGGCTGACGCTCTCTGGATCCACCATGGTCACGGCGGCGTGGGCACGTTCGATGAGCGCCTCGGCCCTGTCCGAGCCTTCGAGGTCAGGGAGGGCCGCCTCGAGGTCCTCCATCGCCCGGGGATGGACCCCGGCCGCCGCGTGGGCCCGGGCCCGGAGGACCCTGATCCCGGGGCCTCGGTCGACCATCCCGGCGTCGTCCAGCAGCGCGAGGGCCCGGGTCAGGAGCTCGGCGGCCTCCACCTTGGCCCACGCCCGGGACGCATGGTCGGCGGCCACCAGCAGGTAGTCGACGGCGCGGCGGGCGTCCGCTCCCTCCTGCCAGTGGTGGGCCAGGAGCGCCGCCATCTCGGAGGTCCGTTCGCCCAGGCGCTCCTCCAACCAGGCCGCCACGGCGGCGTGCTGCACGCGGCGGGTGGCCTTCGGCACCATCCCGTAGGCCACCTCGCGGATCAGGGGGTGCTTGAACGAGAACTCCTCGGCGCCGGGGATGGTCGAGGTGGTGGCCCTGCGGATGAGACCCCGGCCCTCCAGGCGCTCCAGCGCCTCGCTCCCCAGCCCGGTCTGCGTCGTGGCCCCGGCCAGGGTCTCGACCGCCCCGTCCCAGAACACGTCGCCGACCACGGAGGCGTCCTGGATGACCCGCCGCTCCGGTGCCGGGAGCAGGTCCAGGCGAGCGGTGATGATGGCCTTCACGGAGGTCGGCAGCTCCTCGTGGTCATCCTCGTGCCGCCCGGCCACCGTCGCGGCGAGCTCCTCCAGGAACAGGGGGTTGCCCCCACCTGCGCGGACCAGCCGGTCGGCGGCCCCCGCAGCAGTCGAGCTGAGGAGCACGCCGGCCAGCTCGCGGGCGGCTCCGTCGGGCAGCGGTTCCAGGGTCACCGCGGTGTAGGCGGGCTGGCCCGCGCCCCACGTGGGCTGGTCGTCCAGGAGCTCCGGGCGGGCCGTGCACAGGACCACCAGGGGCACGTCGTGGACCCGCGAGGAGACGGCGCCGATGAGGTCGAGCTCGGTCTGGTCCGCCCAGTGCACGTCCTCGAACATGATCAGCGTGGGCCGCTCACGGGCCAGCGCCCCCACAAACCGCCGGATGGCCAGGAAGATGCCCGGGCGGTCGGTCGATCCCTCCCCCTCGTCGATGCCCACCGCGACGGCCAGCTTGGCCGCGACATCCGGCTCCTCCGCCCCGAACAGCGACCGAACGAGCCCGGCCACCCGCTGGCGGGCCGCGTCGGGGTCCATGCCGAGGTCCAGGCCGGCCAGGGCCCGGACCTGTTCGGCGAACGCCCCGTAGCCCGAGCCGCCGCCGTATGGCAGTGACCGTCCCACCAGGATCCGGGCTCCGCCGGCGGTGAGGCGCGTGGCCAGCTCCCGGGCCAGGCGGCTCTTGCCCATGCCCGGCGGCGCGAACAGCGTCACCAGGTGGGGACGCCGTTCGTTCACCGTCCTCGACCACAGCCCGAGGAGCATCTCCAGCTCGGGGTCCCGGCCGATGAGAGGGGCGCGCATGCCCACCTCGCGGTGGGCCGGGCCGGCGATCGGCTCCACGGCGCGCCAGGCCTCCACCACGTCCTGCTTGCCCTTCGCCGAGACCGGGCCCACCGGCTCGAACCGGATGGTCCGGTGGGCGGCGCGATACGTCTCGGCACCCACCAGGACCTCGCCGGCGGCCGCCGAGCTCATCAGGCGGGCGGCCGTGTTCGTGGTGTCGCCCATGACGGTGTAGTCGCGCCGCTCGCGGGGCCCGACCTGGGCGGCCATCACCTCGCCGGTGTTCACGCCCGCGTGCACGCGCAGCGGGGTCCCGTCCGGCGCGAGGCCGGACGAGGCCACGGCGTCCCGCATGGCCAGCGCGGCGCGCACGGCCCGCTCAGGGTCGTCCTCGTGCGCCACCGGCGCGCCGAACACGGCCATCACGGCATCGCCCATCACGGATGTGACGGTGCCCCCGAACCGCTGGACCTCCTGGCCCATGAGCTCCGCGGAGCGGTCGGCCAGGGAGCGGACGTCCTCGGGGTCCATTCGTTCGGACAGGGAGGTGAAGCCGGAGAGGTCGGCGAACACCACCGTGACCCACCGGCGTTCCTCGGCCGGCGCCGCCCCGGGCGAGGCCGCCGTCCCCTCCACCAGGCGGCTCCCGCAGGAGCCGCAGAACGCGAAGTCGAGCGGGTTGTCGGCCCCGCAGCTCGGGCAGGCCCGCCGGAGCGACGTGCCGCACCGGCCGCAGAACCGCTGCGCGGGCTCGTTCTGTAAGCCACAGGAGGGACAGGCGATCACGTCGTCCTCGCGGTCCGAAGGGCGGCCCAATTATGCGCTCCGGCCCCGGCGGCAGGGAACCCGAGGTCAACCTCCGGGTTGATGCGCGGCCCGGGCGGGCGCCCCTAAGGTGCGGGTTGTGGACGATGGCGTGTCTCTGGTCCGGCGCCTCCGGACCGTCAGCCCGGCGGTCGTGGACTCGGTCCTGGCGGCGGTGCTGTTCGCGGTGGCGATGGTGGAGACGATCACCGAGCTCGACTGCCATTGCGTCACGCGAACGGACGTCACGCTGACGGTCGGGTTCCTGCTGGCGATGACGGTCCCCCTGGTGGGACGGCGACGTCACCCGTTCGTGGTGTTGACCGTCGTGGGACTGGCGAAGGTCCTGTACAGCGACATCCTCGACATGCAGCCCGATCCCGTCACCGCGGTGTTCCCGTCCTGCTCGCCGTGTACTCGGTGGCCGCCTACGCGCGGAGGTCCCTGGCGGTCGCGGGAGGGATCCTCACGCTGATCGCCCTGGTGGTCTTCAACATCTCGGAGCTCGGGAGCGATTCGCCGACCTGGCCACCCAGTTCGCGTTCCTGGGGGGCGCGTGGATCGTCGGCGACAACACCCGGTACCGGAGGCGCCAGGCCGAGCTGCTCCGCGAGCGGGCGGAGCGGGCCGAACGCGAACGGGAGGAGCAGGCACGCCTGGGAGCCATGGAGGAGCGGGCCCGCATCGCCCGCGAGATCCACGACGTCGTGACGCACAGCGTGAGCGTGATCGCGGTCCAGGCCGGCGCGGCGCGCACGGTGGTCGACACACAGCCCGAGAAGGCCCGCGAAGCGTTGCGCTCCATCGAACGGGTTCGTCCCGGGTTCGGCGCGGGACCCGGGACTGCGGGCCGGCGCCGAGGCCGCCGCCTCGGACCTCCGGGCGATGCCGGGGGTGGCGGTCGTGCTGACCCCGCCCGACGATCGTGGCCTGGTGGCCCGGGACGGGTCCGGGTTCCTGGTGGCGGTGGGCCTCGACGGACGGCACCTCGACGGCGACGCGTGGGACGAGGCCCAGGTCAGGGCGGCCGACCGGCTGCGCGCGATCGCGCCTGGCGCGGTGGTCGGGAGCGACGACCTGGCCGGCATGGAGATGGACGACACCGCCCAGCGCGACCTGGAGCGGGCCGAGCTCATCGCGCTCCCCCCTGATCTTCCTGATCCTGCTCCTGGCCTTCCGGAGCGTCCGGGTCGCGGTGCTGCCGATCGTGGTCGCGCTGACGGCGATCTCGGGGAGCCTGCTGGTGCTGCTGGGGTTCGCCTCGGTCACCGACGCCTCGATCTTCGCCGTGAAGGTGGTGACCATGCTCGGGCTGGGGCTCGCGGTGGACTACTCGCTGCTGGCGATCAGCCGGTTCCGGGAGGAACGGGCCCGGGGGCTCGACGTGGCCGAGGCCATCGAACGGACCGTGGCCACCGCGCGCCCGGACCATCGTGTTCTCGGGGCTGACCGTCACGGCGTCGCTTTCCGGGCTGCTGTTCCTGACCGGCGGGTTGCGGTCGGTGGCGTACGGAGGCATCGGCGTGGTGGTGGTGGCCATGGCCGCCGCGGTGACGCTGGTGCCCGCGCTGCTGTCGATCTGGGGGCGGAGGTCCGCCCGGCCGCGGCCCGGTCCGACGGCCACGGCGCGTTCTTCAGGATCTCGAGGCTGGTTCAGCGGCGGGCCGCGATCCTGGTGCCGGTCCTCGTGGCCGGGCTGGTCCTGCTGGCCGTGCCCTTCTCGCAGACCCGGACCCAGGACACCGACTCGCGGTACCTGCCCCCGTCCTCGGAGAGCCGCCAGCTCTTCGAGGCGGTCCACCGGCACTTCCCGGGGGAGACCTCGGATCCCATCCAGGTCGTGGCGGAGCGGGAGGCCGGGGTGCCCCGGGCGGCCTACTCCGCGTACGTCGGGCGCCTCCGGACCCTGCCCGGCGTGGTGCGGGCCGATCTGGCGGCGACCGGCCCCCGCGTCGCCCTCATCGAGGTGGTGCCGCGCGCGGTGGCCGAGACCGAGGAGTCCTTCCGGCTGGTGGGGACGATCCGGTCCCTCCAGGCGCCGTTCGAGACGCTCGTCACGGGCCGGGCCGCCGAGACGGTGGACGCCAAGCACGCCCTGATGGCCCGACTGCCCCTGGTGCTGGGGTTCGTGGCGCTGGCCACGTTCGTGCTGCTGTTCCTGATGACCGGTTCGGTGGTGGTGCCGGTGAAGGCCCTGGTCATGAACGTGCTGTCGCTCGGCGCGAGCTTCGGCGCGCTGGTGTGGGTGTTCCAGGACGGACACCTGTCCGGGCTGCTCCGGTTCGACCCCACCGGCTCGGTGTGGTTCGTGCTCCCGGTGCTGGTGTTCGCCGTCGCGTTCGGGCTGTCCATGGACTACGAGGTGTTCCTGCTCGGCCGGATCAAGGAGTGGTCCCCGCCACCATGAAGCTCATGGGCCGCTGGAACTGGTGGGCCCCCCGGCCGCTGCGGTGGCTCCACGACCGCATCGGGCTGCACGAGGCTCCGACCACGAAGCCTGTGCCGGTCGCCGCCACGCCCCAGCTCGTCGGGTGAACGGAGCTGGAGACCCCGGATGGACTCATCGCTCGACCGGTGACCGATACCCTGCACGGATGGAACGCGGATCGGATTCGCCGGTCGAGCGAACGGGCACGGCGACCGGCGCCGTGGAGTTACGCCCGGCCACGGCCGACGAACTCGACACCGCGGCGGGCGTCCTCGAGGACGCACTCCGGCGGGCGGCGGCCCGGGGGTTCGAGTCCTGGCCGGCCGGGACCTTCCACGACCCCCACGGCTGGGGACGAACGGTCCTCCGGCATGCCCTGGAGGTGGACGGCCTGTTCCTGGTGGAACGGTCGGGTCGCGCGGTGGCCACGCTGTCCCTGTTCCCGGAGGACGAGGTCTTCTGGCCGGGAGCCGGGCCGGACGGCCTGTACCTCCATCGGTTCGCCGTCCGGCGGTCCGCTTCCGGGACGGGGGTCGGCGCCGAGGCCCTGGCGTGGTGCGAGGCGGAGGTCCGACGGCGGGGGCGGCGGTTCCTGCGCCTCGACTGCGTGGCCGAAAACCCGGGCATCCGCCGGTACTACGAGACGGCCGGGTTCGAGCACCGTGGCGACATGGTGGTGAACGAGCTCGGCTTCAGCCTGTACGAGAAACGCGTGGGCTGACGTTGCCGCCGCGCGCGGCGCCATGGGAAGGTGCCTGATCCGGGGGGAGGTCGAGGTGGAGGTCGAGCGAGGCAACTCCCTCACCGAGGCCATCCGCCTGGCCCGCGCCGCCCGGAATCCCGGGGGAGCCTGACCAGCGTCGGCGGCAGCGCTACGCGGGATCCGGCGGTTCGGCTCCGGGAGGCTCGAGCTCGAGGGCGCAGGAGTTGATGCAGTAGCGCTTCCCGGTGGGGCGGGGGCCGTCGTCGAACACGTGGCCCAGGTGCGAGCCGCACGCCGCGCAGGTCACCTCGACCCGGTGCATGAAGTGGCTGAAGTCGTGGTGCAGCTCCACGGCGTCGCTCGTGGCCGGGTCCCAGAAGCTCGGCCACCCGGTTCCGGAATCGAACTTCTCGTCGGACCGGAACAGCTCAGCCCCGCACGCGGCGCACCGGTACACCCCATCGCCGTGCTCGTCCCAGTACGAGCCGGTGAACGGACGCTCCGTGCCCTTCTCGCGCAGGACGTGGTACTGCTCGGGCGTCAGCCGCTCCCGCCACTCCCGATCGTTCTTCTGCACCCTCGCCGGCATGTCGGACCTCCCTCGTTCCACGGTTCGTTCTTCCACATGGTCCAACAGACCGGTCGGTCGTTGCTGTTCCGGGTCCGGGGAGCGGAGGTCCGGTTGTGGCGGCCGGTGTGGCCCGGTTCGTTCAGGAGCTGATCAGGACGTCCTGGAGGTCGAACTCGAGCGCCGTCAGGTCACGCCGGCGACAGCTCGGCGCCCGTGGTCACGGCGGGGGCCACCCTGTCCAGGCGTTCGATCCAGGGCCGCGCGTCCAGTCGTTCGAAGATCTCACGAGCCTCGTTCAGCAGGTGCTTCGCGTCGTCGAAGCGCCCCGAGCCGGCCAGCCATTCGCCGTGATCCAGCAGCGTCACGGCCATGTGGAAGGGGGCGGCGATCTCGCGGAAGAGGCCGGCGGCCTCCTTGAAGCGGGGCTCCACGGATGCGCCGTCGCCCCGAGCGGCGGCGAGTCTGGCTCGGTAGCGGAGGGCCAGCGCCTGCAGGGACTGGGGGAGCTTCCCGCGGGGGACCCGATCGATCGAGTCCAGCAGCCCCTCGACCGTGTCCAGGTCTCCGAGCCGGAAGGCAGCCTCGAATGCGGCGGCCGTCGCCTCCCGGCCTGCTTCGTGCGCCAGCCCCATGCCCCGAAGCTCGAGCGCATGGCGGGCTGCCCGGAGGGCCTCCTCGAACTCCCCCCTGGCCAGGTGGATCACGGCCGTGCCCGCGGCGTGGACCGTCCGCTCCTGCACGTCCGCGGACGATGCGACCTCCGGGAAGACCGAGAACGAATCCTCGGCCTGGTCGATGTTGCCGCGGTGGATCCAGATCAACGGTCGGACCAGGAGGAAGGCGGCACCGGCCAGCCTGTGTTCGGCGACCTTCTCCCTCGGGATCTCGCCGCTCATCGCGATGGCCGTGTCCCACTCGCCCGACAGGAAGAACCCGTACGTCTGGCTCAGGAACATCAACTCGTTCTGCCGGTAGCCCAGCCTGCGGGCGAGCGCGAGGCCCAGCTCGACGTATTCGCGGAACTCCCCGTGGCGGTCATTCTGGACGGCCAGGTCGGCGAGGTTGTAATAGGCGCGCAGGGCCGCCGAGGGGATGTCGTTCTCGAGTGCCACCTCCAGGGCGTACTTGATGAGCGCGTATCCCTGCCGGCGCCGATCGTGGCCCGCGTACAGGATCAATCCCTGGGTGTTGAGCGCCTGCGACAGCACCTCCGGGAGCCACAGGGCCTCGGCGATCTCCAGGGCCCGGTCGATCCGTTCGGCCGCCTGTTCGGTGCGGCCCGCGAAGAACTCCAACCGGCCCAGCTGGGCGGCGAGCGTGGCGTAGTCCTCGTCGGGCTCCTCCTCCGAGAGGACCTGGAACGAGCGCTCCATGCGGTCGAGCGCCTCCGACAGCCGCCCCCGGAACCACATCATCTGACCGAGGCGCGCGGAGACGCGGGCGGCCGGATGGGTCAGGCCCTCCGCCTCGAACAGCTCGATGGCCCCCTCGTACCTGGCGATCGCGGCGTCGGTATCTCCCCCCGACACGGCCGCGGTCCCGGCGCGTTCGAGAAGCTCGGCCCGCGTCACGGGGTCATCCGCGAGCTCGGCGGCCTCGTCGAAGTACCGCAGGGCCTGCCCACCCGCGGCGAGCGACGCGGCGTGCTCGCCGGCGCGCATGAGAGCCTCGAGCGCCATGCGCTTGATGTCCCCCGCGTCGGGGGCGTCCGGCGCGGCGCGATAGGCCTCTCGATAGTGGGACGCCAGGACCTCGACGATCTCCACGTCCTCCTGGCCCCAGGTCCGCTCGAGCGTCGCCGCGGCGGCGAGGTGCCGGGACTTCCGCTCCCTCTTCGACAGGGTCTCGTAGGCCACGAGCTTCACGAGGTCCTGGAGGAAGCCGTACTGGCCTCGCTCCGGGGAGTTCGGATCGGCCTGGATGGTCAGGACCTCCTTGCGGGTCAGCGACGAGAGGAGCTGATCGAGCTCACTCGCGGCGAACCCGCTCAGGTCGGCGAGGGCCGCCTTCGTGAAGGTCTTCCCGATGACGGAGGCGTCCTGGAGCAGCCTCCGTTCGTCGGGGGTAAGGCCGTCGAGCCGAGCCGCGATCAGCGCGTGCAGGGTCTCGGGGACCTCCAGGGTCTCGACCGGACCGGCCAGACGGTACTCGTCGCCCTCGCGCACCAGCAGGCCTCGGTCGAGCAGCATCCGGACCGTCTCCACCGCGTACAGCGGCACGCCCTCGGCCCGCTCCAGGATCTTCGCGATGGTCTCCTCCGGGAGGCCCGGGACCAGCCCCCGCATGAGCCCCTCCATGGCTTCCTGCGGGAGCGGCCCCAGGTACAGGGACGTGGAGCTGCGCCCGGTTCCCCAGTTGGGGCGGCGATCCAGGAGTTCGGGACGGGACAGGGTCAGGATGAACAGGCGGTGCGACCGCGACCATTCCAGGAGGTACTCCACGAAGTCGAGGAGGGCCCCGTCGGCCCAGTGCATGTCCTCGAACACCAGGACCATCGGTTTCCGCTCGGCCATCCGCTCGTAGAACAGGCGCCACGCCGCGAACAGGTCCTCGCGTTCCCGGGCCACCCGCTCCTCGAGCCCCAACAGGTGCGCGAGCCGTGGCTCCACCCATGCCCGCTCGGTCGGGTCCGGACATTCCGTCTCGAGGGCCGTGCGAAGCTTCTGGAGCGCTGAGGCGGCGTCCTCGCCCTCGGCGATGCCGGCCCTCGTCCGCACCATCTCCGCCAGGGCCCAGTAGGTGACGCCCTCGCCGTACGCGAGGCACCGCCCGCGGTGCCAGATGATGGGCTCGGCCAGGCCGTCGATGTACTTGAAGAACTCCCATACGAGGCGCGACTTGCCGAACCCGGCGACACCGGCCACCGAGACGAGACGAGCCTTCCCCTCCTCGGCCGATTCGTGGAACAGCTCCTTGATCGTCCGCATCTCACGATCCCGGCCGACGAACGGGGATTCCAAGCCCGCGGTCCTCATCGACCCCCGCACGCCCGCCACCACGCGCGCGGCCCGCCACAGGTGGACCGGCTCGGCCTTGCCCTTGAGCTCGAAGGTTCCGACGTCCTCGTAGGCGATGGACGCATCCGTGGCCCGGCGTGTCGGCTCGCCCACGTAGACCGTCCCCGGTTCGGCCGCGGCCTGGATCCGGGACGCGGTGTTGACGAGGTCGCCCGCCACCATGCCCTGGCCCTCGGCCCCGATGGTCACGGCAGCTTCCCCCGTGAGGACGCCGGCCCGAGCCCGGAGGTCGGAGGTGCCCAGCTCCTGGCCGAGCCCGCCGACGGCGGCGACCAGGTCGAGCGCCGCCCGCACGGCCCGTTCGGCGTCGTCCTCCTGGGCCACCGGGGTGCCCCACACCGCCATGACGGCGTCGCCGATGAACTTCTCCAGCGTGCCCCCGTATCGCCCGATCAGGCGACGGGCCGTGTCGAAGTACCGACTCAGCAGTTCCCGGACCTCCTCGGGGTCGCGACGCTCCGAAAGGGTGGTGAACCCGACGAGGTCGGCGAACAGGACCGAGACCAGGCGGCGTTCCGCGAGCGGCGTCTCCCCCGGGACCCCGGCGGGGGCGGACGGCACCGCGGCGAGCCCCGTGAGGGCGGCGCCACATTCCCCGCAGAACTTGGCGGTCGGAGGGTTCGGAGCGTTGCAGGACGGGCACGTACGCGCCAGCGGGCTCCCGCACTCGCTGCAGAACTTCCGCCCCGCTTCGTTCTCCGTCCCGCAGGCAGCACAGACCAACGGAAGGTCTCCTTTCGAGGGCGCAGCCTCCCCAGCGGAAGGGTAGCCCCTGACAGGAGTGTTGGCCAGATGCCATGCGCCGTCACCGGGCCAGGCGCCGTCGACCGTCGCATCCGGCACGGCGGGGAGGATACGAGGTGGACTCGGACGTCAGCGCAGGCAGCCGCCCTGTCCGTCGGGTCGGACGTGGGGGCGCATGGCGTCGGTCGTGCCCCTGAACGCGTAGGGGTCCTCGCCCGCCACCAGCAGGACGTCGCGATGGTCGACGGTTCCCATGGGCTCGCCGCGCTCGGGGCGGAACCACGGCAGGAGGGACTCCGCGCATCCGCCGTCCCGCGCGGTACGAGGACAACGTCTTCATCAACTGTCCGTTCGACGACCTCTACCGTCCGATCCTGGAAGCGTTGACCTTCACGGTGCACGCCTGCGGCTTCTACGCTCGCGCCTCGCTCGAGGCTGCGGATTCGGCCGAGAACCGGCTCGACAAGATCCTCCGCATCATCGAGGAGTGCCGGTTCGGCATCCACGACGTGTCGAGGACCGAGGCGAACGACGAGGGGCTGCCCCGGTTCAACATGCCGTTGGAGCTGGGGCTGTTCCTGGGGTACCGGCGATACGGGACACCGCGGGACCACCGGAAGGTCTGTCTGGTGCTCGATCGCGAACGCGGGATAGCCCCAGGCACGATCGGCCGTCGCTGGTCCGGGGTCAGTGACCCTGCGGGGTGAAGAGCGTCAGCTGCATCCCGTCGGGAGCGCGAACCCGCGCGTTGCGGTCGCCCCAGGGCGTGTCGACGGGTCCCGCGACCAGTTCGCCCCCGGCATCGGAGAGCACGCGGGCCGTCGCACCCGAGTCCGCCACCTCGAGCGCGAGTCGAACGGGTCCCGCTACCCGACGGCCGACCTCGATCCGGTCGATGGTCTCGGCCTGGGCGGGGTCGATCAGCTCGAGCGTGGCCCGGCCCGCGGAGAGGACGAAGCCTCCGCCGTCCGGGTTGTCCCAGCTCATCAGGACCGGAAGGCCGAGGGCGTCGCGATAGAAGGCGACGGCGGCGTCGAGGTCCTCGACGGTGAGGGCGACCCGGAGCTCCGTGACCGGAGGCGGGTCGCCCTGTTCCGTCATCGTTCTGAGTCTATGCCGCCGCGACGGGCTCGAGGCCCGGCTCGATGGCCGGCTCCAGCGCCCAGCCGAGCACCTCATCGATCGACTCGGCGATGTGGAACTCGATCTCGTTCCGGACCTGCTCGGGGACGTCGTCGAGGTCACCCTCGTTGCGCTTGGGGAGGATGACCTCCTTGAGGCCGGCCCGGTGGGCGGCGAGGACCTTCTGCTTCACCCCGCCGATGGGCAGGACCTTGCCCTGCAGGGTGACCTCGCCGGTCATTCCCACGGTGGGCTTCACGGTCCGCCCGGTGAGCAGGGAGGCCAGGGCCGTGGTCATGGTCACACCGGCAGACGGCCCGTCCTTCGGCACCGCGCCCGCGGGGACGTGGACGTGGAACCGGCCCTTCAGGCCGTCCCTGGGGATCCCGAGCTCGCCGGCGTGCGAGCGGACGTAGGACAGCGCGATCTGCGCCGACTCCTTCATCACGTCGCCCAGCTGCCCGGTGAGGGTGAGCCCCTCCGCGCCCTGGCCGTCGGAGTCCATGCGGGTGGCCTCGATGAACAGGACATCGCCGCCGTGGCCGGTCACGGCCAGGCCGGTCGCGACCCCGGGCACGGAGGTCCGCTCGGCCGCCTCGAAGAAGAACTTCTGCCGGCCCAGGTACTCCTGGACGTCGGCGGCGTCGACGGTCACCGGAGTTTCGACCTCCTTGCCCGCCACCTTCGTGGCCACCTTCCGCAGAACCTTGCCCAGCTCCCGCTCGAGGTTCCTGACGCCGGCCTCTCGGGTGTAGTCGCCGACCACCACCCGGAGGGCGTCGTCGGTCATAGTGACCTCGTCGGTCTCCAGGCCGTTTCGTTCGACCTGGCGGGCCAGGAGGTGGTCCCGGGCGATGGCGACCTTCTCGTCCTCGGTGTAGCCGTCGAGGCGGATGACCTCCATCCGGTCGAGCAGCGGCCCCGGGACGGTCTCCGAGACGTTGCCGGTGGCGATGAACAGGACCTCCGACAGGTCGAGGTCGACGTCCAGGTAGTGGTCGCGGAACGTGTGGTTCTGCGCCGGGTCCAGGACCTCGAGCAGCGCGGAGGACGGGTCGCCCCGCCAGTCCGAGCCGACCTTGTCGATCTCGTCGAGCATCATCACCGGGTTCTTCGTGCCGGCGTCCTTGAGGGCCCGCACGATGCGCCCCGGCAGGGCGCCGACGTAGGTCCGGCGGTGCCCCCGGATCTCGGCCTCATCGTGGATGCCGCCGAGCGAGACCCGGACGAACTTCCGCCCGAGGGCGCGAGCCACGGACTCACCGAGCGACGTCTTGCCGACGCCGGGAGGCCCGATCAGCGTGAGGATCGCGCCCGAGCCGCGCCCGGTGGCGGCGCCGAGCCCCCGCTCCTGCCGAAGCTTCCTGACAGCGAGGTACTCGAGGATCCGCTCCTTCACGTCCTTGAGGCCAGTGTGGTCCTCATCGAGGATCCGCCGGGCCTCGGCGATGTCGAGGTTGTCGTCGGTGCGGACGTCCCACGGCACGTCGAGGAGCCAGTCCAGGTAGGTCCGGATCCAGCCCTGCTCCGGCGACTGCTCCGAGGTCCGCTCCAGCCGCCCGAGCTCCCGCTCGGCCTGCTTGCGAACGTCCTCCGGCATGTTCGCCTCGCCGATCCGCTTGCGGTACTCCTCGACGACGTTCTCCTCGTCGTCCTCCCCGAGCTCCTTGCGGATGGCGTCCATCTGCTGGCGCAGGATGAACTCCCGCTGCCGCTTGTCGAGGTTGTCCTGGACTTCCTCACGGATCTTGTCCTTGACGGTGACCTCGGCCAGCGTGTCCTTCGCCCACTCCAGCACGAGCTCCAGCCGCCGCTCCACATCGAGCGTCTCCAGGATCTGCACCTTCTGCTCGAGCGAGAGTTCCGGCGAATACCCCGCCATGTCAGCCAGCGAGGACGGCTCGGTGATCCCCCGCAGCACCTCAGCCACCTGCGGCACCCCGCGAGCCTCAACGATGTTCTCGACGGTCCCGCGGTACTCGCGGGCAAGCTCCCGAACCCGCGCAGAGTCAGAGCCGGTCTCGAACGCCTCCTCGACCTGCACCCAGGTAGCGTCCCCGGTGCCTGCCACGCCGGTCCCGACCACAGCGCGATGCAGCCCCCGAATGACCAGGGCCTCCATCCCGTTCTGAAGCCGCCCCGTGTCCTCGATCTTGGCAACGGTTCCAACGGCCGCATAGCGGGACCCGACCCGCGGCACCAGCACGAGCAAGTCCCCCTGCTCGCGAGCAGCCGAAGCCGCAGCCGCAGCCTCATCCGTCTCGAGCATGAGCGTGATGACCATCCCCGGCAGCACGACCCCAGAGGTCAGCGGCAGCAGAGGCAGGATTTGAGTATCCAGCTGTTCAGGCACCTTGGTTCTCCTCTTGCGACACTACGCGGGTAGAACAGCCGGCTAGCAACGTCTATTCCCATGCTTGAGCGCAGGGGATTCAACCTTGCGGTGCGGTGAGCCCGGTTTGGGCTCAGGCCCGAGAGAGACCGATGAGTCCGGCTGTAGTCGATGCTTAACCGATAACTGCAGCCCGAGGTATCCTCGGGTGGCCCTGATGGGGATACGGAGATCGAAATTTCCATCTCCCGCTCCTTAGCACTTGGTTCATTGGCTGTCACCGCAAGGAACACGCCTCCCGCGTCAATCTCCGGTGCAAGCAACTGCGCTACGCCAAATGGAAGAAAGCCGAGTGGGTCCCCCTTAGCCGAAACCAAGACAGCATTTCCATCCGGCCTATTGTCATAATCTCGACGTAGACCGGAACGCGAGCCAGCACGAACTCGTGCAACTCGGCCAGATTCCAGTGCCGTGTTCAGAAGTCGGACACGTGTTCGTAGTGGTAGACGTGCCTCGACGCCCGAGTAGCTCTCCAAGAGCTCATGTGGCTACCCTTCGCTCTCTCGAGCCCGGCTGGTCGCGCAGCAGGAGGCGACACAGCTCGTTCATCGCCCCGACGCCTTCGTGTCGGCGGTCTGGCGTAGGGTTGGGCGAACGACAGGCGAAGGAGGAACTCGCATGACGAGGGTCGAGAAGCACGAGCCGGGCACGTTCTGTTGGGTGGAGCTGGCCACGAGCGATCTGGCCGCGGGGCGGGAGTTCTACGAGGGCGTCTTCGGGTGGCAGAGCGATGCCCGTCCGGTCGAGGGGTGGGGCGAGTACGCGACGTTCACGGTCCCCGACGGCCGGGGCGCCGCTGGCGGGTACGCGCAGCAGGAGGCGGAGAGGTCGATGGGCGTCCCGCCGCACTGGAACCTCTACGTCTACAGCGACGACGTGGACAAGGACGTCGCCAAGGCCACCGAGCTCGGCGGGCAGGCCACGATCCCGGGGATGGACACCCCGCTCGGACGCATGGCCGTCATCGCGGATCCCACCGGGGCCAGGTTCTGCCTGTGGCAGTCGGAGCAGATGCCCGGGTTCAAGGTCCGCGGCGAGCACGGCGCGTTCACTTGGGCCGACCTCATCACGCCGGACAAGGACCGGGCGCAGGAGTTCTACGGCGAGCTGTTCGGCTGGACCGGGGAGGAGCAGGGCGAGGAATTCGGGAACTACACCGTGGTCAGCAAGGGCGACGAGCAGATCGGCGGCTTCATGAACCCGATGCAGCCGGACATGCCGGCCAACTGGATGCCGTACTTCGCCGTATCCACGCCGAGGCCGTGACGAACGCGGCCACCGGCGCGGGCGCCCAGGTGATGATGCCGCCCACGCCCATCCCCACGGTCGGCACGTTCGCCGTCCTGGCCGACCCGCAGGGCGCCGTGTTCGCGATCCTGCAGGCGGAATCGGCGTAGGTCTCCCGCACGCCTCTCGGATCCGTCTCAGGCCGGCAGCAGCTCGAGGGCTTCTCCGGTCGCGGTCCTCAACGTGCCGAAGTCACGTCGATCTAGGGTGGCGACCTTGCGTTCGCCGAGAGCCTCGCATGTGGTGAAGACCGCGGCGTCGACGAAGTTCAGCGGCAACGAGGCGTGCTTGACCTGGAGCTCGGTGGTCGCCACGAGACGGTGCGCGTCCAGTGGAGCGAGCACGTACGCGCCGGCCCGAACGTCCTCGCAGAACGCCAGCCAGGCATCCGCTGAGGCGAACTTCCGGATCCAGTAATCGAGCTCGACCAGGACCGGCTCCGGGACGACCAGCTCCTCCTCCGAGCGTTCCAGGAGTTGCGCGCACGCTTCGTGATCGGGGTCCTCGATGTCGAGGGCCGCGTAGAGCACCCCCGTGTCTAGGACGAGCGCCACGACCACGCTTCTCCGGCCACGGGCTCGTCGCTGTCGCCGATCTCGCGCCCCACGGCCCTACCGGGGCCCAAGAAGACGCCCAGCCTGGGCCGCGGGCGGGGCGGAGCGTCTCGCTCTCCCCATTCCACGAGCCCGAACGTGTTCGGAGCAACCCGCACGAACGTGTCCGGATGGCGAGGCAACCGGGCAGCGAGCTGGAACACGATCTGCTCGGGGCGGGCGACGCGCGATCTGGGGTGCGTCCACCCTCCCGCCTTGATTCGCGTGCCCAGCTCCCGGGCGTGCAGCGGCACGCCGGCCCGCAGAAGGACCCTCCGAGCAGCCTCGTGGAGGGTCAATCCGCGCAGCGATCCCTGATCCCGGACGGCCTCCTCACCCCGCTTCGAACGACCAGACAGCCTGGCCACCTGCTCCTCCAGCCTCAGATACGAGGCGAGGATCGAGGCCGCCTCCTGCATGGCCTCGGCGTCCTCCGGTGTCCGCGGAGTGCGTTCGAGGACGGCCTCCAGGTCCTCCTTCACGCCCATCCTATATCTTCTTCCTCTCTATATGTATCACGAAGTATATCAGGTGCACCCGGGCCGCCAAGGGCCAGATTGCCCACGCGCCATCGGTGCCGGTTCGCGGCCGGTGAGCCGGGCGGGGCGATAATCGGACTCGTGGGGCGGGACGAGTTCGTGGTGGCGCGGAACCCGGAGCCGGACAGCTCGCTGCCGTATCTGCTGCGGCTGCCCATCGACGGCGGGCTCGTGCTGAAGGCCCGGGAGCCGTGGCCGACGACCTCGCGCGTGTACTGCCATCCGGCCGAGGGGTGGCCCGACGACCCCGAGATCGTCGAGTCCACGCCGGTCCGGCTGTGTCGCCGGCGCGGGGCGGCGGTGGACCTCGTCCTGGACCGCGCCCGCAACAACCGGGCCCAGTTCGTGTTCACCGAGATCAAGGCCCGCCCGGCGATCTTCTGGCAGACGGCGAAGGCTTTCCGCTCCGCACGGCCCGGCGTCCGCGTGCCGTCGCGGAAGGCTTCTGGCCTCCGGGACTGGCGGATCGAGGTCGACACGCGCGAGCACTACCCGTACCGGTTCGCCAAGCACCCGTCGATGACCGCCGTCAGGGCGGCGCTGCCCGCCGGCGACTACGCGGTGCGCGACGGGGACGACGGCGCCATCCTCGCCGCGGTCGAGCGCAAGACCCTCCCGGACATGTCGAAGGGCCTGGTCGAGGGCTCGCTGGCCTTCACGATGGCCGAGCTCGCGATCCTCCCGGCCGCGGCCGTCGTGGTCGAGGGCCGGTACTCCGACCTGTTCAAGGTCGCCCGCGTGCAGCCCGGCTGGCTCCCCGAGGTCCTGGCCCGGCTGCAGGTCCGGTACCACGACGTGCCGGTCGTGTTCGCGGAGACCAGGCCGCTCGCCGAGGAGTGGACCTACCGGTTCCTCGCCGCCGCCCTTCGCGAATACGGCGCCGCCGGCGGGGGCGGCACCCCGGCCGAGGACGGGACCTGATCCCGTGGCCGAGTCCATCTTCGAGCCGGTCATCGAGGCACTTGAGCGGGACGGGATCCGCTACGTCGTGGTCGGAGGCCTCGCCGTGGTGCTCCACGGCCACGCGCGGCTCACGGCCGACGTGGACCTCGCCGTCGACCTGGCGCCGGAGGAGGCTGCTCGGACGATGGAGACGCTGACGCGGATCGGGCTCCGGCCGCGCGCCCCGGTCGAACCCGATGAGTTCGCCGACCCGGCGGCCCGCGCCAGATGGCGTGAGGAGAAGGGCATGCGGGTGTTCTCGCTGTGGGACCCCGACCATCCGATGCGAGTGGTCGACCTCTTCGTGGAGAACCCGGTGGACTTCGAGGGCCTGTGGAACCGATCCGAGATCGCGCAGCTCTCGACGACGGCGGTGCGGATCGCGTCGATCCCCGATCTCATCGGGATGAAGGAGCTGGCCGGTCGGCCGCAGGACCTCGAGGACGTGGCCGCACTGCGGGAGATCCTTCGGCGGAAGGAGGCCGGCGATGGGTGAGCGCCCTGGGGATGGCGGCCGCTCCGCGGAACCGGCCCGGCCGGATGGGTGGGGGCAGAACGAGCGTTACCGCCGTGCCGTCGGGCTCGACGCCACGCCCGCAGAACGGCTCGCCTGGCTGGAGGAGGCCATTGCGCTCGCGTACCGGTCGGGCGCGCTGCCGAAGCCGGTCGAACGGGGTGCAGGCGGCGACCCGATGATCGACGCGTGACGACAGGGCTCGTGGGGCAGGCCCGCGCGGTGGGTCCCGCTCTTCCTCCTCTTCCTCTGACTCGTCGATGGACGAGTCGAGAAGGCCGAGCTCCCCCGCCATGCTCGGCTCGGCCGAACCGGTCGCCCGGTCGAAGTACCAGGTCGTGTCGTACGAGTGGTCCTCCAAGGCCTCGCACACGGAGGACAGGTCGATCCGTTCCAGCTCGAGCACCGTCATCTCCTTCATCCGGCCCGAACTCGTCGCCCGCGATGGGAGCGCGGCCGCACCATCGAGGACCGCTCGGTCACTCCCGTACGATTCCCGGGCCCATGGATGAGTCGTCACGGGCTTTGAGCGCCGCCGACGTCGCCGAACGCGCCGGGGTCGGCGAGGCGGACGTGCGGCGGATGGTGTCGCTCGGGATCCTCACGCCGGCCGGTGACCCGGCTGGCTTCCAGGCCGGCGACGTCCGGCGCGTGCGCCTGGCCATGGCGTGCGAGCGGGGGGGTCTTCCCATGGATTCGATCGCCGAATCGGTTCGCGAGGGACGGCTCTCGTTCTCGTTCCTGGACGCCCTGACCTATCGGCGGTGGGCCGAGCGGACGGGACGGACCTACGCGGCAGCGAGCGAGGAGGCGGGGGTCCCGTTCGACACCCTCCGCACGTGCCTGGAGGCCATGGGGTTCGCTCCGATGGAGCCCGGGGACCGGATCCGGGCGGACGAGCTCGAGATCCTGCCGCTCCTGCAGCTCAGTCTCTCGACCCGGGTCATGGACGAGCCCTGGTTCGTGCGGCTCGGGCGGGCCTACGCGGAGGGGCTCCGGCGGCTGACCCAAGCCGAGAACGAGGTTTACCACTGGCGGTTCGAGGTCCCGTTCCTGGAGCAGGGCATGACCCAGGCCCAGGCGATGGAGATGGCCTCGTCGATGGCGGGCCAGTACAACGACCTGGTGGACCGCGCGCTGCTCGCGATGTTGCGACGGCAGCAGGAGCTGCAATGGACCGAGCACCTGGTCGAGCACATCGAGGACGACCTGGAACGGTCGGGCCGCCTCGGGAGGCCCGAGCGCCTCCCCGCGGTGGCGTTCATCGACCTCGCCGGGTACACCCGGCTGACTGAGGAGCGGGGCGACCAGGCCGCCGCGGAGCTGGCCTCCGAGCTCGCGGCCCTCGTCAACCGGGAGACGCGCGAGCACGGCGGCACCCCCGTGAAGTGGCTGGGCGACGGAGTGATGGTGTCCTTCCACGATCCCAGCGGCGCGGTGCGGTCGGCCCTGCACCTGGTCCGGGCCGTCCCCGAAGCCGGGCTCCCGCCCGCACACATCGGGCTGGCGGCGGGGCGCGTGGTGGCCTACGGGGGCGACTACTTCGGCCGCACGGTGAACATGGCGGCGCGACTCTCGGCACGCGCCGCCGCCGGCCAGGTGCTGGTGAACGAGGCGGTCGTCGACGCGGCCGGCACCGACGCCGCGGCGTTCACCGAGCTCGGCGCCCTGGACCTCAAGGGCTTCGCGGAGCCCGTCCGTGTCTTCGAGGCGATGGACCCGGAGCGAGCACCATGGCGGGGGAGCTGATCAGCCCAGGAACCGCTCCACGCCGAACCCGTGGGTGGTAGAGCCTGATCTGGTACCCGGTGCCCGAGTTCCGTAGAGCCGGCTACGATCCCCCGGACATGGGACTAGCTCGTCTCCCTCAGCGACCGGCTCGTGGCCGACGGTCGCACCCCCTGGTGCATGGGGTTCGAGGACGGGCCGGACAGCGGATGGCCCGGCACGGACTGGATCGAGAACCTCGTGCTCGCCGCGGCCGGTCCCGACGCCTACGACCGTTGGACGTTCCAAGGCATCCCGTTCGAGAGTCCCGAGGTCCGGGAGGCGTTCCGGCGCCTCGGCCGCATCGTGTTCACCGACGGATCCGTTCTCGGTGGAGCGAAACGGGCGGCCCGGACGCCCTTCTGGGAGGCACAGCTTCCGATGGTCGAGCAGAATCCTCCGGGGTGCTGGCTGCACCAGTTCGCCTCGTTCGCCCAGGGGTTCCTGCCTCCGGGGGCGGCCGGGAGGGATACCAACGCCTTCCCGTTCCCCCCGGTCACTGAGGGATCCTCGCGGGCCACGATCGGAGGCGGGGAGATGATCGGAGCGTTCGCGGGTCGGCCCGAGGTTCGCGAGGTGGTGCGGCTACTGTTGAGTCCCGGTATTGAGGACGTGACGTCGCAGCTCAGCGAGGGGGTCATCGTGGCGAATCGGCGGTTCGACATGCGGAACTACAGTCCGTTCTTGCGACACCAGGCGGAGGTGGTCTATGCGTCGCTTGCGACGGACACGTTCCGCTTCGACGGGTCGGACCTCATGCCTCCCGTGATCGGCCATGATCTGTTCTGGAAGGCGATGATGACCTATATGGCCGAAGGACCCGAGAGCCTGGACCGGATCCTCGCCGAGCTCGACGCAGCAAGGCCGGACGGGTGAGCGGCGCCCGATCGGACGTGGGGAGAGCCGGACCGCGGGCTCGGCCGTAGTACCTGCGAACGACCGATCGGCCACGGCGGTTGCGCCCCCGCCGTCACATCGCTGCTCCTCGAAGGGGGTCGCCATGCTCAGACGAGCTTGTTCAACCGTGTTCGTGTTCTCGGTCCTGGCCCTCGTCGCGGCCAGCCCTGCTGCGGCCCGGGTGGCGAACGCCTATCAGGTGACCAATCTGGTCTCCGACCAGCTGGGGGTGGCGCCGACCGTCGACCCGGCGCTGGTGAACCCGTGGGGGCTGGTCGCCGGTCCGACCACGCCGTGGTGGGTCGCCGACAACCTCACGAACCTCTCCACGCTGTACGGCGGGGCCGGCAACAAGATCGCGCTCGAGGTCAGCGTGCCCGGCGGACCGACCGGCGTGGTGTTCAACGGCGGCACCGGCTTCGTCGTGACCGACGGGACCAGCTCCGGGGCCGCCCGGTTCATCTTCGCCACGATGGCCGGCCAGATCCGCGGGTGGAGCCCGGCCGTTCCATCGCCCGCGCCCTCCACCCAGACGGAGGTCGGTGCCGACCGGTCCGGCGTGGACGCCAGCTACACCGGCCTCGCCATCGCCTCGACGACGGGCGGCGACCGTCTGTACGCGGCCGACTTCCACAACGCCCGCGTGGACGTCTTCGACAGCGCCTTCGGTCTGGTCACGCCGGCGGGGGCCTTCGAGGACCCCATGCTCCCGCCCAGCTATGCCCCGTTCGGGATCCAGACCATCGGCGACCGGATCTTCGTCGCCTTCGCCAAGCAGGACGCCGACGCGGAGGAGGAGGTGCCCGGCATCGGGCTCGGGTTCGTCGACGCGTTCGACACCGACGGCTCGTTGCTGGGACGCGTCGCCACCCGGGGGCGGCTGAACGCCCCGTGGGGAGTGGCGATGGCCCCGGACACCTTCGGCCGGTTCGCGGGCGACCTCCTCGTCGGGAACTTCGGCGACGGCCAGATCAACGCGTACCACGAGCGCCCGGACGGCAGGTTCGCGCACGCCGGCCGTCTGCGGATGCCGGGCGGCCACCTGATCGCGATCGACGGGTTGTGGGCGCTCCAGTTCGGCAACGACGCGGCGGCGGGCTCGTCGGATTCGCTGTTCTTCACCGCTGGACCCGACGACGAGACGCACGGCCTGTTCGGGAAGATCGACCCCGCCGGGTAACGCCGGACGCGACGACCACGCGCACGCTTCGACCCCGCATGTCGGCGGGGTGCCCGCCGCGTGCGCGCCGTGACACCGCCGTGTGACCGGCCCCTCAGCGGGCTCGTCCACCATCGCTCCCATGGAACGACCGAAGGGAGCGGACATGAGCTACGCGATCGTCGCGGAGGGGCTGGTGAAGCGGTTCGGCGACACGACCGCCCTGGCGGGAGCCGATCTGGAGGCCAGGACCGGCACGGTGCTGGGTGTCCTGGGGCCGAACGGCGCCGGGAAGACCACGGCCGTCCGGATCCTGGCCACCCTCACGGTGCCGGACCAGGGACGGGCCTCGGTGGGCGGGTACGACGTCGTGGCACAGGCCCACGAGGTTCGGCAGCTGATCGCCCTCACGGGGCAGTACGCGGCCGTGGACGAGGGGCTGACCGGGTTCGAGAACCTCCTGCTGATCGGGCGGCTGCTCGGCCAGTCCCGGCCCGAGGCGAAGGGCCGGGCCGGGACGCTGCTCGAACGGTTCGAGCTGGCCGAGGCGGGCGACCGACCGGCACGGACCTGCTCGGGCGGGATGCGGCGGCGGCTCGATCTCGCCGCCAGCCTGGTCGGGCGGCCCGCCGTCCTGTATCTGGACGAGCCGACCACCGGGCTCGACCCGCGGGCCCGTGAGAGCCTGTGGCGGGCCATCCGTGGCCTGGTGGCGGACGGCACGACGGTCCTCCTCACCACGCAGTACCTGGAGGAGGCCGACCAGCTGGCCGACGAGATCGCCGTGATCGACCGCGGCCGCGTCGTGGCCACGGGCACCTCGAACGAGCTCAAGTCGCAGGTCGGTGGGCAGATCCTGCAGGTCAGTCCGGTCCGGGACGCCGATCGGGTCACGGTGGGTCGAGTGGTCGCGGACCTGACCGGCACGGAACCGGAGGTCGGGGACGGCATCGTGACGGCGGCCGTCCCCGATCCGGCGGTCCCCCCCGCGGTCTTCCAGCGCCTCTCCGAGGCCGGCGTCCTGGTCGCCGAGTTCTCCGTGCGGAGGCCCAGCCTCGACGAGGTCTTCTTCGCACTCACCGGGCACCGCGCGAGCACGGAGGACGCCGGGGACGACACCGACGACACCGACGACATCGAAAGGAGCGCGGCATGAGCGCCATCGTCACCGCCGCCCGGCCGAGGGCGGCCGTGGTCACCACGGGGATCGGCCCGGGCCAGGCCGTCCGCAACGTCCTCACCATCGCATGGAGGAACCTGGTCGCGATCAAGCACAGCCCCATGGAGCTCGTCGACCTGAGCGTCCAGCCGCTGATGTTCGTGGTGCTGTTCGCCTACGTGTTCGGCGGGGCCGTGGCCGGCTCGCCCCGGGCGTATCTGGAGTACGGGCTGGCCGGCATCATCGTGCAGAACGCGATGTTCCTGACGCTGAACACCGCGATGGCGCTGAACAACGACTTGAGCAAGGGCGTGTTCGACCGGTTCCGGAGCCTGCCCATCGCTCGCTCCGCGCCGCTCGCCGGGCGGATCGCGGCGGACGTCGTCCGCCAGCTGTGGGCCATCGGCATCCTGCTGGGCGTGGGGATGCTCCTCGGCTTCCGGATCCACACGGGGGTGCCCGAGGCGCTGCTCGCGGTCGGCCTGGTGCTGGTGTTCTCCCTCGCCTTCTCCTGGCTGCCGGTGCTGGTGGGGGTCCTGGTGGACGCTCCCGAGAAGGTCCAGGTGTTCGGGTTCGTCCTGATCTTCCCGTTGACCTTCGCGAGCGGGGCGTTCGTCCAGGTCGCCACGATGCCGGGGTGGATGCAGGCGTGGGTGAAGGCCAACCCGGTCACGTTGATGTCGGACGCGCTCCGGGGTCTCCTGGTGGGCGGGAGCTACGGCCGGCCCGCGCTGCAGGCGCTCGCGTGGGCCGCGGCGATCGCGGCGGTCTTCGCCCCGCTCGCGGCCCGGGCCCTTCGCCGCCGGGCGTAGCACCGGCGGCCCGGGAGGCCTCGCCGCCGTCGGCCTGCGATGCCTCGGCTTCGGCGGCGAGTGCCTCGAGCACCTCCGTGCGCCTCAGCGCGGCGCCGCGCCGGTAGGCCCGGTCGAACCCCGGGTCACCGAGCGCGGCCCGCACGGCGGCGCGGATCCTCCGGACCTCGGGGTCGGCCTGGTCGGCGACGCCCCGCAGCAGGTCCGCCGTTCCGAAGAGCGTGGCGGCCAGCTCGGCGTCTCCCGCCGCGAGCGCCACGTCCGCCCGCAGTTCCACGACCCGCGCGACGATCGGGGAGTCGTGGGTCTCGAGGGCCACCCTCAGGGCCTTCCCATGCCACACATGCGCCTCGCCCAGGTCGCCGGCGATCACCTCCACCCGCCCCCGGGCCACCATCAGCAGCGCGAGGAGCTGGTCGATGGGACGCGCGAACCTCCGGAAGTCGGCGATCGCGCTCCCCAGCATCTGCCTCGCCTCGTCCAGTCGGCCCGAGGCCCTTGCCGCTTCGGCCCGGGCCAGCCGGATCCACAGCTTCTGGTCCTCGGCCCCGATCTCGTCCGCGATCCGCTCGGCGGCGTCGAGCTCGTCGAGGGCGCGCTCGATCTCGCCCGCCTGGGCCCGACGGATCGCCTCCCGGATCATCAGCTGGGCGATGTCCTCGCGGTCGTCCAGCAGCCGAAACGCCTCCTGCGCCTCGGCCAGCGCGGCGGCGGCGGCGTCTTGCTGGCCTCGGGTCGCGCTGAGGTCGGAGAAGGCCACCAGGGAGTTCCCCAGGCCCCACTGGTCCCCCAGGACCCTGAAGTGCGCGACCGCAGTGTCGATCTCGTCGCTCGCCTCCCCCACCTTCCCCATGTTGACGAGCAGCTGGCCGGCCACCAGATGGCCCAGGCCGCCGACCCATGGGTCGGGCGAGTCGAACTGCTGACGCGCGAGTGCGAGCGCGCGCTCGTCCTCCCCCCGGAACAAGGCCATCAGCGTCTCCCCGAACTCGAGCGTCGGGTAGCGCAGCCGCTCCTGGGGGGAGAGCGTCGAGATGATCGCGACGGCAGCGTCGCCGAACTGCAGCGCCTGCTCATACTCCGTTCCCCCGGTGATCCCGAGGAGGGACCGGACGAGCATCACTCCGGCGCGGATCTCGGGCGGGACGTCGCCCGGGAGCGCCAGCGCGCGGCCCGCCCAATCCTGCGCCTCCGCCCGCGACCCCCGCATGAACCAGAACCATCCGAGCAGCGCGACCAGCCGCATCGCCAGGGCTGCGTCCCCGGCCTCGACGGCCCACCGGAGGGCCGCGTGGAGGTTGTCGCGCTCGGTCGACATCCGGCCCAGCCACTCCACCTGCTCCGGCCCCCGGAGGTGTGGATCGGCCGCCTCGGCGAGGCCGGCGAAGTGCTCGGCGTGCGCTCGCCCCAGGGCCTCGTCCTCGCCCGCCTCGCGCCGCCGCTCCTCCGCGTACGCCCGGATGGTGTCCAGCATGGTGTACCGGATCTCGCCGATGCCCCGGTCGCGACCCGAGACCACCAGCGACTTGTCCACGAGGGAGGCCAGGACGTACAGCATGTCATCGCGGGCCGGCCCGTCGAGGCCGTCGGCGGCGCAAACCGCCTCGGCCGATCCGAGGGTGGCGCCGCCCGGGAACACGGCGAGCCGCCGGAAGAGGGTGCGCTCTGCCTCGCTGAGGAGCCCCCAGCTCCAGTCGACGACGGCCCGAAGCGTCTGGTGTCTCGGGAGGGCAGCCCCGCGACCGACCCCCAGCAGGCGGAAGCGGTCGTCGAGGCGCTCCACGATCTGACCGGGGGTGAGGGAACGCAGCCGGGCGGCGGCGAGCTCGATCGCGAGCGGCATGCCGTCGAGCGCCCGGCAGATGGCGACCACGTCCCGGACCGTGGTCTCGTCGACGGCGAAGCCCGGCTGCACCGCCCTCGCGCGGTCGGCGAACAGGCGGACCGAGGCGGAGCGCATCGCGTCGGCCGGGGCGATGCCGGCGCCGTCCTCCGGCATGGCCAGGGGGTCGACCGGATGGAGCACTTCCCCGGTGATCCCCAGGGGCTCGCGGCTGGTGGCGAGGACGTGGAGCGCGGGACAGCTGGCGAGCAGCCGGTCGGTGAGGGCCGAGACGGCCCCGATGAGGTGCTCGCAGTTGTCGACGAGGAGCAGGAGGTGCCGGTCGCCGATGGCCTCGACCAGCCGGTCGCCCGGGCTCACGGCACCGGCACCGGCACCGGCCCGCGCCAGCAGCCCCGTCTCGCGAGCGCCGAACACCGACAGGAACGCCTGGGGCAGCTCGCCCGGGTCACCGATGGGAGCGAGCTCGATCATCCACACACCGCCCGGAATCCGTTCCACTAGGCGGGCCCCCGCCTCGCTCGCCAGGCGGGTCTTGCCCGCCCCCCCGGGGCCCACCAGCGTCACGAGCCGCGCCTCGGAGAGGACGGACGTGATCCGCCCGATGTCGTGTTCGCGGCCCACGAAGCTCGTGATGTGGGACCGGAGGTTGGTCCGGGCGGCGGCCCGTCCCTCCGTGGGTTCGGCGTCCACAGCGTCGTCGGGAACACGGCGGGGCTCCGGTTCGCCGTCGTCGGCGGGAGGGCCCGGTATGGCGGTTCCCGTGAGCTGGCCTCGCAACACAGCGAGCTGGATGGCGCGGAGCTCCTCGGAGGGATCGATGCCGAGCTCGTCGGCCAAGCGCCCGCGGAGACGCTCGTACGCGGCGAGAGCGTCTGCCTGCCGCCCTGCGGCGGCCAGTGCCCGGATGAGCTGTCCGTTCAGCCGTTCGCGCAGTGGGTGATCGGCGACCAGCGACTCGAGCTCGGCGCCCACGGTGCCGTCCCCTCCCGTGAGGAGGTCGGCCTCGATCCTGTCCTCGAGGGCGCCGAGTCGCAGCTCCTCCAGCCGGGCCGCCGCCGCCCGGGCGAAGGGGGCGTCCGTTGCGTCCGCGAGCGCCGGCCCGCGCCACAGCGCGAGCGCCCCGCGAAGATCCGATGCGGCGCCCGAGGGATCGTCTCCCAACCGGCGGCGCCCCCGCGTGGCGAGTGCCTCGAACCGGCCGACGTCGACCGCATCATGCGGGACCGCCAGCCGGTAACCGGTCGGGTGGGTCTCCACCAGTCCGGGCAGCGCCCGGCGCACCCTCGCCACCAGCGACTGGAGCGCGTTCGTGGCTCCGTCGGGCGGCTCCTCGCCCCAGACCGCATCGATGAGCTGGGACGTCAGCACCACGCGGCCCGGATCCAGCGCGAGGCGGATCAGGAGCGTCCGCAGCCGCGCGCCCGCGAGCGGCGCAGCTTCGCCGCCGAGCCGCACCTCGAGCGGCCCCAGCACCCGGATCTCCACGCTCCCAACCACCGGACCATTGTGGCGGCGCTCGCGGACGGCGTCGCCCCCGATCCGGCCGGCCGAGTCCTTCACCCCCGATCGCCAAGCGCGACGCCGGCGCGAACCCGGCATCGAAGGCGCATCCGGGCGAAATCGTGCGAGCCGGAGCGCGGGCTCGACCGTAGTACCTCCGAACGACCGATCGGCCGCGACGGACGCGCCCCCGTCGTCACAACCCCGGAGCCCGAAGGAGGTCGACCATGCTCAGACGAGCTTGCTCAGCCGTGCTCGTTCTCGGTCTGCTGGCCCTCGTCGCGGCCGCTCCTGCCGCGGCCGGAGGGAACGCCTACCAGGTGACGAATCTCGTCTCCGACCAGCCTGGGGAGGCGGCGCACACCGACTCGAACCTGGTGAACGCGTGGGGGCTCGTTGCCGGTCCGACCACCCCGTGGTGGGTCGCCGATAACGGCACCGACGTCTCCACCTTGTACGACGGCGCCGGCAATCCCATCCCGCTCGTCGTGAACGTGCCCGGCGGACCGACCGGCCTGGTGTTCAACGGCGGATCCGGGTTCGTCGTCACCGACGGGACGAACTCCGGCGCCGCCCCATTCCTGTTCGCCACCGAGGCCGGCACGATCCGAGGCTGGAACCCGGGCGTGCCCCCTCCCCCACCCTCGACGCAGACGGAGATCGGCGCCGACCGCTCCGGCGTGGGCGCCAGCTACAAGGGACTCGCCATCGCCTCGACCACGGGCGGCGACCGGCTGTACGCGGCCGACTTCCACAACGCCCGGGTCGACGTGTTCGACAGCGACTTCGGCCTGGTCACCATGCCGGGGGCCTTCGTCGACCGCAAGCTCCCGCCACGGTTCGCGCCGTTCGGGATCCAGAACATGGGCGGACGGATCTTCGTGACCTTCGCCAAGCAGAACGCCGATGCGGAGGACGAGGTGGCCGGACGGGGGCTCGGGTTCGTCGACGTGTTCGACATGGACGGCGCGCTCCTCGGACGCGTCGCCACCCGAGGCCTGCTGAACGCCCCGTGGGGCCTGGCGATGGCGCCGGCCGGCTTCGGCCGGTTCGGCGGCGACCTCCTCGTCGGGAACTTCGGCAACGGCCAGATCAACGCGTACCACGAACGCCCGAACGGCACGTTCGCGCACCACGGCCGGCTGCGGACGCCGGGCGGGCGGCCGATCGCGATCGACGGCCTGTGGGCGCTGCAGTTCGGCAACGACGCGGCGGCGGGCTCGTCGGGCTCGCTGTTCTTCACCGCCGGACCCGTCGACGAGACGCACGGCCTGTTCGGCAAGATCGATCCGGCCGGGTAACCGGAAGCCACGGCAGGGCACGGGGCCGGGTGCAGTGTCGTTGCCCGCGCGGCCGGCCGCTGACGCTTGCGCCGATTCGACCGGGCGGGAGGGCGAGGCCTGTCCGCGCGCGGACTGCAACGGCCACGAGACCCACGTGTCCGGGACGGTAGGCGGTGCAGGGCGCCCCGTCGGCCAGCCCCCAGACGGTGCGCGACGCGCTGGTCACGAACGGCACGGCCGGCTACTACGTCTGGCGGGTCGTGACGCGAACGAGTTCAGGCCTGAGCCGGGCACGAACCGGGTCGGACCGGGTTGCTGGAGACCGTCTGCCCGCCCACGTTGTTGCTCGGATCCGGAACAGGGCCGGTGCGCCCGACACCTCCGCGCTGACGTTGACGGCGATGGGGAAGATGGACACGGGGTGGCGGGTGAATCCGGCTCGAGGTTGCGCCGTCAGCCTTCGCCGCGTTCCAGGAGCGACTTCAGCCGGCGGAGGTCCCGCGTGATGTTTCGCCGAACCACCCAGGACATCAGGCCGAAAGGGAGCGGCATCCGCTCCGACTCCCAGCCCCACGTGAACACCACCCGCCGGTCGGGCTCCACTTCCAGATACCGGCCGCTGGAGAACTCCCCGGGGGAGCAGCTCGAACCGGAAGACGCCTAGTCGGTCACCAGGTTCTCCACGGGCGTTCCGAACGAGGTGAGGTCCCCGGTGTCCGCAACGAAGTCCACATC
>WNGA01000552.1_pt1 | contig 56029 bp, 88 predicted proteins | sample 5400061 | NCBI WGS metagenome assembly WNGA01 (sample SAMN13153366, study PRJNA577476) | soil metagenome | isolation source: 100 cm soil or saprolite under grassland replicate 2 | place: USA:California | collected 2016-06-15
CACGCGGAGCTTAGGATGGACACATGACAAACCACACGGGCCACGGACACCTCAACACCCCCGCTGACCGCGCGGCCTGCCGACGTTTCATGGCTACTCATGATGGCATGGACGCTGTGACTTTCCGGGTTGCGCAACGTGAAGCAGAACTTGATGACGCGTTTGACGACGAAGACTACACCATGTTTGCGTACGTGCGAGACAACGGCTGCATGTACCACAAAGATGACGGTGCCTGCCCGGTGTTCCCATCCCGTGCGTACTACACCGTTGCCGGTGACCTGTGGTGTCAGGCGGGTCTGGACGCATTTCGGGCGTCTGGCCTGGGAGCGATAGCCATCCCGATCAACTTGTAAGCCGGGGGTTGCGGGGGCTTCCGGCACCTGGTAAGGTTCATGTGGGGCAAACAAACCGAGGAGGACACAATGGCGATGGACTGGGCCGCAAAGATCCAGGGGTTGCTCGCGAACGCCGATGACCCGTCGTTGCCGGATGCCGCGCGGGAGACGTACCGTGCCAAGGCCGAACAACTCATGAAGGATTATCGGGTCGCCGAGGAAGAGGCGTTGGCCACCGATCCCGGATCATCAACTCCGATCGCGCGTGAGGTTCGGATCACGACCGGATGGCGTGACAACGGTCTGGACAGTTGGTATTCGATGGTGTTCGGCGTGATCGTGCGCCACACCGGATGCAGGTACCGCATGCACTGGAACAACGGCGACGTGGCAACGGTGGTCGGATACGAAGGTGACGTCCGGTACACCGAATTCCTTTGGACGGCTGCGTTGCTGATGTTCTCGACACGCATTGACCCCGTGTGGGATTCGTCACTTCCCGAGTCCGAGAACATCTGGCGCCTCCGGAACGCGGGCATCGAGCGTCGGGTGATCGCGGACAAGGCCTGGGGATACAACGCGGGCACGGTGGCTGCCAACCGGTCCAAGGTGCAACGGATCTATCTCCGCGAATGCGCGACGCGTGGCGAGGATGCTCGGGCGACTGGCCTCAGCCACCAGACCGACGTGTACCGCCAGGCATATGCCCGGTCGTTTTTCGACACCCTCCGGCAACGCCTTCAGACGGCCCGTGACGCTGCTGATTCGGCCGGGGGTGGTGTGGTGTTGTATGGGCGCATGGAACGCGTTGACGAGGCGTTCTACACCCGTTTCCCGAACCTCCGCCCGAATCCCAATCCGACCCCGTACGTTGCACCCGAGCCATGCAAAAACTGCACCCCGGACAAGCCATGCCGGAAGCACCGTTGGAACGGTGCGGACGAACGGCGTTGGCAGCGCGATCACAACTCATCGTCGGCACACGCGGGTAACGCCTCGGGACGTGTGGCTGCCGAAGGTGTCCGCATCGATCGCGGGCACGTGTCGCCAAACCGCGTTGGGTACGACACGGACGCTGACCCGATCGCCATCGAAGGTTAGTCCGAAAGGATGAGGGGCCGGGCTGGTGCCCGGTCCTTCTCCGGAGGTATGATTGTCTCATGACAAACGACATGGAAAACGCGGTTCGGGAACTCGTCGCCTACGGTGACACGATCGGCCGGACGGCAATCGATCTGATCACCCACACTTCGTGCAACGACCCCGAGAGCGACATCGCTGCGGAGATCGTGGCCGAGGTTTACGGCCGGACGATCACGGACTCGGACATTGACGACTTGACCGAATACATGGACTCCGACGCCGGGGATCTCGCGAACGAATGAACCCTCATCCGAAAGGTTGAGGTTGAACTCACGGAGGCCTGTTACGATGGTTGACATGACGGATTACCGCACCCGCGAACACAACGCCAACATTCGGGCTGACGAACTGTTGAACGGAACGGGTCAAACGCTGGCCACGATGACCCCGGACATGTACGCGCAGATCAAGCGGCAACTGTCCCGCGAAGGCCTTTGGCACGGAGGGAAATGACCATGGCCATGTCACACGACGCATGCACCCACCCCCGCACTCCGGCTGGCCGGTCAGCATGTCGCAAGGCGGGAGGACCGGATGCCACTAAGGTGGCGAAGCACGTCAATTTCGCAATCAAACTCACGGACGCCACCAAACCACACACGCGCCGGAAGGCTGCGATCAAGGCGGCCTCGGTTGAGCTGGCCAACGTCCGCACGGCGCGCAACCCCGATGGGGTGGGGCGTGCCTCGTTGGCTGATCTCCCCCGGGTGTTCCGGACTGTGGTCGAGTTCGCCACTCATGAAGGTTATCCACACAACGTGTACACCAAGGGCCGGCAGACGATGGTTGACCTCGTGGCCCCACACGGTACGTTGACGCTCACCTGGGCATCATCCACACCGGACGGTGTGAACGCGGTGTCTTGGCGGCCTGCGGGTACATCGGTCGCATCGCGCATGTCAACTGTCAACGATGGCCTGGTCAAGCTGAAGGGGTGACGGGATGTCGGTCAAAGACCAACTGTTGGAGATTTACCGGGAGTACAAAGCAGATCCGGCGTTCAACCATATGCGCGAACACGCTTCGTTCGTGCCTGGACGGGGATCGATGAACCCTGAACTCATCATGGTCGGTGAGGCACCGGGCGCTGCCGAAGACGCATCGGGTAAACCGTTCAAAGGGCCATCCGGTAAAGTACTCGACCGGTTGCTGTCGGACATCGGCCTGGACCGACGTAACATCTTCATCACGAATGTGGTCAAGTACCGTCCGATCATAGGCCAGATCATAAGACGGAACCGAGCACCATCACCTAAGGAAATAGATGCGTCTCGGCCGTATTTACGGCGCGAGCTCGACGTGTTCCATGACCTGGGCGTCAGTGTGGTGACTCTGGGAAACACACCTCTCCGGGCGTTGTACCGACCCGACAAGGCAAACCATAAATCGAAGATCGGCGAATGGCACGGTCATGGCTGGTACGACGCATACCGGATGTACTTCGCGATGTACCATCCGTCTGTGGTGCTGTACGATGAAGGTCGATATGACGAATTGTTGGACGACATGCGCCGGATGTCTGAGGCGTTCGGTGTGGGTGCTTGGGCAGACGGTGGTGTGTGCATCTGTGGATCAATCCATGCCCCCGGCGAATGGGTAGATCATCCGATCCTCACCAGGAAAGACACAACCCGTTGAAGGGAGGTGACATCCATGCCGTTGAAAAAGGGATCAAGCCGTAAAGCCGTATCATCCAACATTCGGAAGTTGGTCAAGGAAGGACGTCCGCAAAAACAGGCGGTAGCCATAGCGTTGAAGACGGCCGGCAAATCCAAGCGGAGTAAGAAACGTCGTTAGATTGACTCATCGTGTGGGTTGTGGGTACGGTTACCTCAACGTCCCACACCGAGGAGGTAATCGTGCTCGTGACCATCGAAACCGCACAGTACGTGTACAACGTGGTGACCGCTCTCGCGTCCGGCAAGACGTTCCCACAGATGACCAACCAATGCCCGGAATGTGATAGCCGGGTTGACCTGTCGGACGATTTGGACCACATCGTGTTCGACACCAACCCCGAAGACCGGGATGCCCTCGTGATCATCGTCGCGTGCGAAGGGTATTGGATGATCGATCCCAACGCCGTGGGAATCGTGTCCGAAGGATGGATGCGAATTGACGAACACTTCGCCGAGGTGTCCGAGACACCGACCATCAAACCTGAGGTGAACGCGACGATACCCACCACGTGGGGACCATGGGGCGACGATGGCCGCGCGGGTGTGTAACTGACGTACCGACGAAATGACCCCGGTGCCCGTGTGGGTATCCGGGGTCATTGTTGTAGAGGGCCCGTAAAGGCCCCTCAGATGGCCGTACAGACGTTAACCACCGTCCGGTGTGGTTCCGGTGGGGTCATGCCATCCAACGGCTCTGAGGGCCATCAGGGCGTCTTGCACGGATCGGGGCACGAATACCTCGCCACAAGCGGCCCGGATCTTGTTGTGAACACGGTGCTGTATCGGTGTGGGATCACCACCGGTAGGGGTTTTGGTTTCAAACCCGACGAACTTGCCAATAATGATCGGAGCATTACGGGCACGGCTCCATCCGGATTCCACAGGGACACAGGCGATGACATCGGGGAGTCCGGCCATCATCGTTGGTCCGCCGTGAACTTTGAAACAGAACACACCCCGGGCACGCAATGCGTTCATGATGGCTCGTGACAGGTTGGATTCTGGTTGGCTCATGATGGTTGGTCCTTGGTGAAATGCCAGGCGAGGATGGACACCCCAATCAACCACACGAGGAATCCCCATCGGGTGCCAAGACAAACCATCATCAAGACACCGGCGATCGCGATGTAACTCCCCACACGCATCATTCGCATTCCACCTGGCCGGACGCATGAATCATGAAGCATTTGTCGCATCGGTCACGTTTCGTCTTGCCCCGTGGCATGACTGCGATGCCAGGCGTACGTCCCCGGGTGAAAGAATCGAATTCTGCGCCGATCGACTCCTCGGTGATGTCTTCGCATCCATCCGATGCATACAGGTCACCACCAACGTAGAACACGTCAGCACCGGCATCGAATGGCGTCCCACACCGGGCACACGATCCAGGGAATTTTGCCGTGAAGATTTTACTGAGGGTTTGGTCATCGTCCATGTCGGGACCCCACCAATCCCGAGGTTTTGCTGTCATGTCATCCTCCATCAACTACAAAGATGGGTCCGGCACCAGGGAACCGAGGAAGGCAAAACCTGGCACCGGACCATCAGACCCCGGGTGGGCTTGGCCGGAGGGTGACACGTACGGATGGCGAAATGACCACTTACACCATCGCACACGTGTCAACTCCCGTCAAACCGTTAGATTTCTTCGAGATCCAACTCTTCGTCGTCACCCTCGGCCACGTCGTCATCGTCGTCAGCGACAGCGGCCTTGGACCGCTTGGCGGTCGTGGTCTTGGTACGCGATGCGCCGGGGGCATCTTCGGCCAACTCGTCTGCGGGGAACACCCCGACGATGGTGGACTTGGCTTTGCCTTCGTACTCATCGTCATCCAACGAGATACCGATTTCCTTGTTGACCAGCTTGTTGGGGTCCACCTTCACACGCTTGGATGGCACCGGGATGCCAGCCGCGATGCACAGGTTTCGGATCTTCCATGCCTGATCCGTGACGAACCCGCAGTAATACGGGTACGACGGGGCAGCCCGACCCCCACCAGCCACGGTAGTGGGAACGATGGTGAACACCCATTGCTTGTTGCCTTGCTTGGACTCCGCGTCTTCCACCTTGGTGATTTTCGCGCGGTAGTCACCAGCCGGGAGTCGCCGGGGATTGTGGGCGGACATTTCCTTCACGTCGGTGAAGTCAATAGCCTGTGCAGTTGCCACCATTTCGCCTATGCCACCTTTCCATTTTTCAGAGTCGCGATCAGCTTGTTCATGGTTGGTTCAACGATGAAGTCGGGCAGTTCGAATTCCGACCGATAGCCCGTATCGTAGGACGGATGATGCCCGATCCATAGGCGACGTTGAACTTTGTATTCGATAGTCTTGATTTCGCCGGTTGCTGCCACCCTCACTTTCTTGGTGAAATCCCCCCGCACGGTGTAGATGCGCGCGATGACGTCTACGATGGAGTTGACGGATGAACGCACGCCCGGGGACAGGTCTGGTATGAACACCACTGCGGGATTGACGGCCTCTTCATCTTCCTCTGACGCCTCCATCTCCCGCATCCGTTCTTGCGCCGTGAAGATGACCGTCATGTTGGACAAGCTGTGAAAGTTGTGAAGCATGCCTTTCACCATTTCGTTGGCACGCCCGTAGTCTCGCTTGTCCACCTGCCCGGGTTTGCGTTCCAGGTTCCGTTCCTCTTCCTGGTTCATCACCCATCGCAGAGCCATGTTGTGCATCCTGGTCAACCCGTCCAACGCCACACCGGTATAGAGATTTTTGGTGATGGGTGACGTGGCCTTGCCGGACCGGAGGAACATGTAGACGTCGTTGATTTCCTCCCACTGCCGGACCTTCCACACATCCGGGTTGATCTTCGTTTCGTGGTCGGTACCTTCCTCAGGATCAATGATGAGGGTACCAGCCGCCGATGCGCACAGTCTCGTCTTGCCTTTCTTGTTCCGGCCGTACACCAGGGCCCGGGGTGCCCGTGTGGATGTCGACGGATTGGTGATGCGCGCCCGTGCGATCGCAGCGTAATCTTTGGTCGCGATGACTCAGCCCACCTTCCAATGAACGTAAAACCCCAAGGCCTCATCCGCCTCAGCACGTTTCACCGGACCGAGCCAGGGCCACATACGAGCGATGGCGTTTTGCACGATCTCGAATCGATGCATGCGCAATGTGTAGATGGGATACCCCAACCGGTCGTTGAAGTACACCGTACCGCCGACGGATAATTGAACTCGGTCGAGCATGAATCGGTGTTTCTGGGTGATGGCTAGCACTAACCGCACACCGACACGTCCGATAGACGTTCGACGTGTGAATGCCGAGATATGCCCTTCGCCATCGAATACCCCGGCAACGTATGCCAACTCTTCCCGATCCACCCGTCACGCCTTCGGTGTTCCGTGTTGGCAGTCGCACCATGTACCGCCTGGGCATTCACCGTGCTTGCCGTCTTGGCATTTGTCGCAGATGAACGGCACAGGTGACCGTTCAGTCCACATGCCTGTGGTGCCTTCGCGCACACCCATAGTTTGATACCTCCGATTCGTCCGGACATCATCGTTCCCGGTGTGGATGGCTGGGTCAACCACTCGTGGAGTCCACGTCTATCCGATCGTCGTGGTAGTAATCCAAGGGGTCTCCCACACGGAACAACTGGCGACGGATGGCGTTGGAGTTGCCACCGAAAAGCTCGGTAGAACAGAGGTCGCTGTATCGGCACCACCCGCAGGATTTATCCACCACCCGTTCAACCGTTTCCCGGATTCCATCGTCTCCATGGGCGTACCGGGTGCCCCAGTCGTACTCGTGCATGTGGTCCCGCGTACGCATGGCGGATCCCACTACCCGGGCAATCATCGCATCGTCTTTTTCCAGGGTGTCACGTCGGAAGAATGGTGATGTCTGGACAGCCCCCGGTTGCCAACGTTGGGATTTCAACTGCTTGAGCTTGGCTTTGGCCACTGGGTCATCCAACCGGCCCAACGTTTTCACACCGAGGTAATACGTTGGCCAGTCGGTGTCGATGGATGCGGTGGACAATCTCTCATTTGACTTGCCTTCATACGCCAGCGTCGGTGTGGTAGGTGTCTTGGTCCGAATGTAGTTCCAGATGAACCCCCGCACGTTGATGCCGTTGGTCCATGCTGCCCAGATGTACAACGCGGACTGGTAGTCGAGTAACCGAAATTTCAGGTCAGGCAATGCCTTGTGAGTTTTGTGGTCCACCAGCCACAACCCGTACTCATCTTCGACCAATGCGTCAATGCGACATCGATAGATGCCCTGACCGTCCGGCCATTCGCATTCCAGGGTCACCTCGGTATCGTGCACGTCCCATCCGTGGAACCGATCGTCTTTGTTCGCACCGTAATGCCACAGGTACGACCGCATGAGGACTGCGCATTCCCGGGGCAGATCACCCAACGCGTCACGTTCCTCGTCGAACAGTTCTCCGAACTGGGCGGACATCTGGGCATGGGCCACCTTCCAATCACGGCCGGCATAGTGTTCTTCCAGGAGTTTGTGGAACCACGTCCCCCGACGCAACGGTTTGTCGTTGGCGTTGACCAGTCGTGGTTTGAGCCTTTCCAAGTATTTGTATTGTGCCTGTTTGGGGCAACGCCCGAAGCATTTGAGCATGGAGTGCGTAGTGATCGGCGTACCGTCATCAGTGGTATATAGCGCGGTCATTTCTCCTCACCACGCGTGCGCAACCATTCATGCAATTTAGACCTATTGACTCTTTTCATTAAGGTCCCCTCCCGAGTGACAATCTTCATTGGGTTCCCGTCACTCGAATAACGAACTCATACAACGCTTCATCGACCAATGCGCGGAGAGTCGCGGCAACGGTCTCTCCGCGTTCTGCTGATAGTTTTTCAAGTGCTTGTCCAGTATCACTCGTCAAGTTTGTTCCTACGGCCCATGGGAATTTGATGGTCATTACGCCGCAACTCCTTGCCAATCGTAGATCTCGTCAACCGATAGTTCACGTGCGCCTCCCCAATGCGTACCCACCTTGATATCCGCGATGATTGGGACGTCGAGCACCACACCGAACAACCGTTCGAGGGGGAGGTTTTCCATGGTGTCTTTGATGATGGGCAACGCCTCCCGGAGTTCGGTGTCTGGAATTTCGAAGTTGACGGCGTCATGCACGGTGCCGATCGCGTGTGCCGTCAATCCGCGACGACGCAGCTTACGGGACACGAGAACCATCGCGAGCGCGGCCATGTCTGATGCCATCCCCTGGACTGGAGAGTTAATGGCTTGACGTTCCGCTTCACCTTGTACCTCGGGCAACGGTGACGTGATGTCCGGCAGGTGACGTACGCGGCCCATCGGTGTGGACACCCGTCCGTATTTGTGCGCCAGCCGACGTTGCCGGTTGTGCCACGGGGGCAACCCCGGGAACTGGTCGAAGAACGACTTGCGGAATGCCCGGGACTCTTCCTCGGTGACACGGACTTGATAGTTAAGCCATGCGGTGGATATGAACTTGGCTGGACCCATCCCGTACAAGAATCCGAAGTTCACCGCCTTGGCCCGTTTACGTTCTTCCTTGGTGACGGCGGATGTGGGTTTCCCGGTCATGCGCATAGCCATTGCCATGTGGATGTCTTGGCCCGTGGCGTACAGATGCAACATGGTTTGTTCTCGTGCGAGGAATGCAGCGATCCGGAGTTCAATCTGGGAATAGTCGGCCTCGACAAACGACGATCCCGGAGGCGCGCCGAACACACCACGGAGCAATATGTCACGTGGCACCTGTTGGAGATTGACGCCTTTACCTCGGTCCACTTTCGCGGTGACTTTTTCCTCATCCTCTTTGCCCGACGACAGCCGACCGGTGACCGTGCCCCATGGTTTGAAGATGGTGTGGATACGAGATTCGTCATCCAGAACATCCCCGTATGGTTCAAAGAATCCCGTGATGCGTTTCTGCCACAGCGCGTGTTCACCCATGAGCTTGCCGACGTCGTGTATCTCAGCGAGCTCGAGCATTACTGCCTCGGCCATGGATGGCATGCCGGGTGACCCATCGTCTTTGCGTTTGCCCCTGGCGAGGATGGGCAGTTTCAGATGATCGAACAACCACCATCGCGCGAAGTTCGACGCGTTGAAGTTGACGTCTTTGATGTTGGTTGGCCATTCATCCCGGGGAGGCACCCATTCCATCAGTCTCGATTTGATGTCTGTCAACGTCGTTTTGGCGATGTGCGTGTTCGTGGCCAGGATTTGTTGGTCGACATAGACTCCACGTTGTTCAACCGCGATCAGTTCTTGTACCAACGGCATCATGAGATGGACGAATAGCTTGCCGATCCGGGGTTGCCGGATCAACTCCGCGCGGAACACGTAATACAGGCGGAGATCGTGCCAGGTGTCCAGTCCGTTGTACTCGAGCACTTCGTCAATTGGTGTGTTCAACAGATTTTTGGTATCGATGCCCCACGGGTCCGCACCAAGCAATTGTTGGGCCAGCGGTTTCAATCCTTTGACACGGTTCTCGTCGAGTATGGCCGTGGCTACGATGGTGTCGAACGTCGGTGTCATCGGGACGCCGAACTGCCGGAGCCACCGGCTGTCGAACTTGGCGTTATGGGCGATCCGACGTTTGACCTTGCAAAGAGCTTTGCCGATGATGGCAAGGATCCGTTGCCACTGCCGACGCCACACGGAACCCGGGTGGAACAGGGGAATCCGCCACACCATCGCAGTGTTCATGTCGGCAACGGCCGTGGTCAACGCCAGGGACACGATTGCAGCCCCCTGGTCGCGTTCTGAGCGGCCTGTGGTTTCCACATCGAACGCGACCACCCCCGATGCGTTCAAGACCGTTACAAGCGATCTCAGGGCGTCTTTTGACGTCACGTCGACAACCCGGTCCGGTGTGGGCAAGTGGTATGGGTCGCGGTTGACCGACACACCCCGGACCAATGAGTCGAAATACCGGAGGTCAGCGATGAACCCGTCACGGAACCCGGGGTTACGCGCGACCATGCCCGGGGCGATAGTGGCCATGACGGTTGCACTCGATGCATGGGTGAACAGATGTCCTCGGTACTTCATGATGCCGGATTTCCCCGTGGCAGCGAACAACGCTTCGCCACCGATGCACAGAACATATTCCGGCTCAAGGAATGACAGTTCTTGATCGAGGTATGGCCGACATGCTTTCATATCGGTCTTGTTTGGTTCGAGGTCCCACACCCGGCATTTGATAGCCGAACACCACATCAACCGATCGGTGTTCCAGCCGGCTTCCTCCATGTAACCGATCAGTTCCGATTGTGATTTCGGACCGACAGGAAACCGCGTGACGATGACCACCCGTGCGCCATTGGGTCCTTGGCCAGTCACGCATATGTCATCATCTTCAGCTTGCTTGGACATGCGACATGACTCACACACCGCATTGCGTACGGCAAGCTGAAGCCGCCTGTTCACAGCTTGTCTACCTCGATCCCCACCATGGTCAAAAGGTCAAGTCCTGAGTGGTCCCGATAATCCACCGAATACACGACCCGGATGATACCGGCGTTGATGATGAGATTGGCGCATCCGAGGCAAGGCATGTGTGTGGTGAAGATGTCGCACCCGTCTGTCGACACTCCGTAGCGCGCGGCCCACACGATGGCGTTGGCTTCAGCGTGCACGGCGTTGGGACATCCCACACCTGACTCATCCATGCTGTGGTTGCAGTGTTGCATTCCGGTGGGCACGCCGTTGTAGCCCATGGACAACGCCCGGCCGTTGCTGGCGATGATGGCACCCACACGGAGGCGTGAGCATGTCCCACGTGCGGCTGCCACGATGGCCATGTCCATCAACATCTGGTCCCGTGTGGGTCGCAGATCGTTCATGCCTCGTCACGTTCCTGGATGTATACCGGCGTCGGGTACGTGGCTCGGTGGTCTACGATCAATCCGGCCCATGGGTCCAGTTCGATATCCGGTTTAGAGCTGTTACCAGCCCCACCAACGGCACCGGTTGTGGATGACCCAGTTTTACTAACACTCATCACCATCCGGACAGTGCACCCATCCCAGATCCGGATTGTGATTTCATCATTCACGGCTTTTCCTCCGCGATTCTTTCGAGTTGCCACTTGTCCCCGACGAATGCGTGTAGGGATGAGATGGTCATGTGCAATCGTCCGGGCACCAGGTCTTCCCAATGTAGACAGCCAGGACTGTGACCCCGTTGAGTCTGAATCTGTTCCACCATCCACTGAATGAGGCGCCCGGCCAGATACACATCGTCGGGCAGATGTCGGATCAGGTCACACGATCGCATCTGATACCAGCAATGCAGGTGACCATCGCGAACCATGAAGTGATAGCCGATCGTGCATGGGACTCGAACATTGCCCAGTGATCCGGTGTCTTCGGGAAACCACACGGGGAGATATGCCTGTCTGGTCATCGGCCGGTTGGCCAACAACTCAACGACATCCCCTAGATCCCCATACCGATACCGGATACCTCGCATTGGATCGAGAATGGCATCTCCAGCATGCTTGGGCCAGAACCGTTCCGGGTAGGTGTGGCTGAATTTCGTTGCGGTATCTTGGTGGTCTGCGTTGTATCGGGCCCATGGCCAGATCTTGTGGGATGGCGGAGGATTGAGGGGAACCCCGCTCACACGTTCGGCGAAGTGTTCGTCTGCCCATGGCAGGTTCGGGTTCACTTGGGCAACGAGTGATGGCACGTCATCAGGAACATCAATCTGAAGACCGACGTCCATGAGTTCGTACGTCGCGTGCCGTTCGGACGCTGATACGTCCATGGCTTGCCATTCGCCTCGGTGCACAGGATCGGACAACAGCAACCGGCGTGCCAGGATCCGGTACCATTCGAGCTGATCGGTCATTGTAGTCCCACCAATGCGCGGAGTTTCGTGGCCATGTTCTGTTGGTTGGTCACCAAGACGTCGAACATCTCCGATGCCATCCGGTGTTTGCCGGCATCCATCAATGCCTGTACCTGATGGTATGCGTCTTGAATGCCATTGGCGTATGCCGCGAACGATACACTCAGTTGATCGTCACTCGTCGCCATCGTCATCCTCGGTGTCGGGAACATCGGGCGTGTGTCGGAGAACTGAGAAATCCAGTTCGTCGGTATATACGTGGGGCAACGGAGGAAATGGTCCTTTACCGCCACGGTTCAACATACCCCCGGAGAATTGCTCGCCGTATGTTGCACCCATCACCTCGGTGTGGAACCGACGACGTACCCGGGCGAATGATGAAAACGCTTCGTCTCCATACAGCTTGCCCTCGCGGTCCGACTTCACCAGGCGCCAGTATCCGTCCAACGCTTTCCGGTAGCCAGGCCGTGACTTGTTACTAATGGACAACCTGTTGTCCAAATCGTTGTCCATTTGGTCCTTCAGGTCAGGTTGCATCAAAGGCCACGCCAACGACCGAAACCCATGGAACTGCGCCAGTTCGAGATTCCACACGAACCTCATCTCGGATGGATGGATACCAGTGATGTGGTACGCCTCCCATGCCAAGCCATTGGCTACCGTGATGTCCATCGCCGCGAGGTATCCGAAATACGTCGTGCGGGAATGCAAGGTGACGGTTGGGATGGGAGTTTTTCGGAACGACATGGCCAGCATGCACGATCCCCACCGACGACGTACACCACGCCCACTACCCCGACCTTGAATGGTGTTGGTTGTGATGGATGTCCCACCATCCGGCTCATCCTCGAACATCATGGCCTGTGTGGTGGCTGGTCTCAGCACGGCGATCCCTCGCGCTTTCCGGGTGGTCAACCGATCCTGAACCTTGTCTCGCCATTCCTCGAGGTCTGCCAAGTTCAGGTATTGCCGGACCATCATCGTCCACCGGGTACGGGGCATCCACAGCCGTTTGAGGTCAAACGACCAATCGAATGACTCACACCCGAGTGTCACGTTGTGTAGCCCGACCTCCGTGCCGTACACCCAGTCATAGTCTTTGCCATTCCGGACGCCGAGCATCAACCGCTCGCACATCCGTTCATGCATGGTGTTGGCATCTGGGAACTTGAATGCATTGATCACGGGGTGACCACGTACCAGCCGGATGATCCGAGGGCCATGTTGTCTCCGGATTGAGAAACGTATGAATGCCTCTGGTCGCAGAACGCCGGAACCTGTTCCATCGAGATCATCTGTGGCGTGGCCTCAATGCATGTCACGTAGGTGTCGTCATACGCACGACGGCATCCTGGGCACTTGTTCGTGCCATCGTAGCCGTTGGTCACCCGGGCATGGTTGATCTCAATTTTCTTGGTAAGGTACATGTGCATCGTGTCCGCGATTTCGGCCGGACTGGCTTTGGGCATTGCGAGGAACCACATGTTGGCGACGAACTGCCACACATCGTTCAACTCACTGGCCACTCCTGTGACGTTCACGGCAGGCGGGGCAGACGACCACGGTTTCCATGTCACCTCGTCCAGGGCTTCCATGACTTCGGCTACAGCAGCCAATGCCATGGTGCGCATCATGTCGACACGTTCTTCGGTGGTCATCGCAGCGAACTTGATACCGAGTCTTGCCTGCAATTGCATCTGGGCAGATAGCATTTGTTCAAGACGATCCATTACGCAACTCCTGGCTCACGTCGAACACCAGCTTGACGATGTCACCGGTTGAGTAGTCCCAGTTGAACGACGGACCGGGCCATGACTTGCGGGTGATGTCGTACATGTCATACAGCGCTTCGATGTGTTCGGCCACACCGGGCATGTGTGCCGGGCCGTTGGGGCGGTCAAGTACGTTGTACATCACCACGGATTTCGGAGGCATACACCACACCACAACTGCCCGTTCTGCGATTTTCTCTGAAAGATCCGCCACCCATCGCGGATTCGCGAAGGATCCCTGGGGATCGGTTCGCCGTGCGATCGGTGCGTAGATTGGTTCCGAGATGATTGGGTGCCGGTTGTACAGCCATGGGCCGGACGTGTCGATGGTGGACATGTCGACGTGCATCCAACCCGTCAGGTGCAGGATGGGTCCGCCTGTCGACGTTGACGCTCGTGTGTGCATCTTGTGGTGTGGGAACAACGTCAGGAACCGAGTCAGCAAACCGTCTTTACCTGACCCGTCTGGTCCTTCGACTATGATGTGCCGTCGTGTGGTCATGCGTCACACCATATGGCGTCAGGCACGACTGTACCAATTAGGCTCCATTAGTTGTTTCGCAACAAACGCCTGGGCTTGGCCAGAATCAGACGGGACATGTCTCCGTCTTGTTGCAACGTCTCATATAGCAATTGGTCTACCGGACCGCCGATGAGGAATGTGAAGGTCGTTGATATCGGGCTGAGAGCAATCCGGTCACATGCCTGAGTGAAATCCACCCACGATGATGGCAAGCTGTACCACACCATGTGAGCGGCCGTGGACAGGTCGATACCCAATGCCGCTGCTTGGGGTTGTACGACCATGACTCCGGCATCATCGTGATGACGGAACTCACGGATAGCCTTGGTGGTTTCCTCTCGTTTCATGCCACCTCGGATCGACCACACCGGGATGCCCAACTCATTTTTGCACAGGTCAGTGATGACGTTGAGATCCGTGACGAACCGAGCACCAATCACGACTTTCTCATCACGTTCCATTACCTCTTCAACCAGGATTTCTTGGAGGCGGTTCAATTTCTCGAATCCAAGGCGATGAGGGATGGTTACCAACTTCGGCTTGCCGTTGATCACTCGACGTTCCTGGACCCCGACAAACCCGGATGTGATCTGTTGTAGGCGAAGGGTAACCACGAGGGGAATCGATGCTTCGGCGATCGCACCTGATTCAAGTTCGGTGACCATTTCCTGGGCCATCTCGTCGTAATGCCGGGCGGACCCTTGCAACGGTATCTTGATCACTCGGTCTGGCATGCGAGGTGGAAGATCCAAGCATTCATCACGGCGGACCACGATCCCATCCCGGTGGATGCCATCCCTCAGATCGTCCATGCCGGCCGGACGTGGCCCGACCCACTGCGGGTATCCGTTGGTGGATATCCAGCGGCCTGTGTGGTTCTTGAAGTCCTCTACGGTGTCACCCCACGATTCGAACCGGGTGGGGTTGACCCATTGCCATTGCATGTAGATGTCATGCGCGCGTTTGGCTTTGGTCACCGGGGTACCGGTCAACAGCAACCGGTATTCGAACAGGTCACGCATCGACACGATCATGTTTGACGCTTTGCCTTGGGGGGCTTTGATTTTATGCCCCTCATCGATCACACCAACTGCGGTATCTGCGCCTATCCAGTTGCGCAACAGTTGCCGGTGCTTGAACCGTCCCGATGCCCGAGACCGACGACCCGATTTAGTTTTTCGACCGGGTGTAGCAAACGCTTCGAAGTTTGTGAGGATCACCTGGATGTCGTGTGCGCCTATAGATTTTGGCAAAGGCGATTTCCGGCGTTCGGCATCCCACACGATGACGTCCATGTGCAGTGGCGAATGTTCATGTATCTGTTCTACCCACGTGTCAAGCACACGGTTCGGTGCGATGACCAATGCCTTGCGTACTCCGTACAGCTTGTGGAGAATGCACAACGTGTCAATGGTGGTCTTTGTCTTTCCCGTCCGGGGTTCCATCAGAAACGCCGCGCCTCTTCCTTCGCGGAATTGACGGAGGGCGAACTTGACTCCCCGGATCTGATGATGATACGGCTTTGTCTTCCACCGGTAAAGCATCCTCGTTTTCCACCAGTTCCAGCTCAGCATTTTCTATCTCAATGACGAGTCTATCGAGGAGGGGCATTTCTACCTCAACACGAAACCACCCGCGATGCGTGGACAGTCTTACTTTGGCTTCACCTGGAACAAGGTAATGCACAAATGCTCGCATCAATACCTCAATGGATTCGCGTCGAGGTAGTCACGTCCCGTCGAGGTACCCATGAGTGCGGATAACGCGACCCGAACGATTTCGCCTTCGTTTGATTCACTCACGACCGTGTGTAGCGCTTGAGCCAGTTGAATGGCTTGCGCTTTCAACTCGGCCAGGGTAGGCGTAGGCATTGGTGGATTGTCGGTCATCATGGCGTCCCTCCGGATTAACCGCCCCGTATGGTACCGCATCAGTTGACAAACACGGGCATAGCCACCTCTCTCATCCCACAGTAATAACATTTCTTACGAGGTTCGTTCGGATCGGTGATGAGGGCCGGTGCTTTCCGGAGGGCGTGATGGTTCGGCCGGTTGATGAACGATGAAGGCCTTCGACATCTCGCGCACCATTGAAACGGGTAGTCCCAGAAACATCCGGGCTGAGGAGCAAACAGCTTACGACGGCTGATGATGGACACGTCTTCGTACAATGGTGACCTCAGGGCTTTGACCACCACACCCCACGCGTCGCGGTATGTCGTGAAGTTTCCCCCACGCCATGCGCCATCGGTGCGACGTGCCCACACGGCCCATGGCTCACCCCATTCCAACGATGCCGGCAGGTGTGGGACCGTCTTGAACATTTTCCGGTAGGCTGGATCTTCCAAAAGGTATGCCATGGTCGGCGGCTTCATCGCGGCTCCTCAATCAATCATGCAGCCCTGGCCCAACACGAGGTCGATACCCGCAAAGGACCAGGGCCGTTGACCGATGATGTCGGCCCGTGCATGGCTCCGTCAACCGTGGGGATCCCACACCACCGTAGCCCGGCGGATGTTCGTGGGTGATGCGATCTCCATCACAACGTCCACTTTGAACAACGCATCGTCTGGTGCTTGCGCCATCCGCGCGGCCATCAACAACTGCTCAATCTCAGCAATCGTGATGCCTTTTTTATCGCGGTCTTTGGTTACTTCCGGGGCGGACCATTTTATGGCCATCGCTTGGCCAGGTTGTCCGATGCACCGGGGGCCGGAGGAAACAGATCACTGATGTCTGCGAACCGCTTGTGGTGATCTGGGGGGCAGGCCCAGTCTCCGATCGTGTCATAGCCGGAGTAGATGTCGCAGCGGCGGGTGAATCGCGCGACCGGATGATGCTTGTTCCGTCGCGACCCAGCCCGATGCCGTGCGGTGTGGGTGCGGTTGGCCGCGTGCGTACGCCGGTGTTTGACTTTTGTGAGTTCGGACCACAGCCGATCCATGAACGCCTTATCGTGGATGGCATACAGGTTGATCTGCATGTCGAATCCCGGATGTGATGTCATGCCGGCTATTGTATGGCAGGTACGGCTCATGCGTGATGATGGCCCAATGCGCGGACCATTGACACCAGAGCAACAGCTTGCGACATTGGCCAAAATATGGGGCAACGACCGGGACGGGTTCATATTCCTGCCGTGGATTCGCGGTGGATCTAAAACCAAAGACGAGCGTAGGTCCGGATACAACGAAGGCCCGGCGTTTGAATGGCCCGTTGACCGTGACAAGGTGTTGGCGCACCTGTCCGACCATGCCGACGATGACGTGTATTTCACTCCGTGCCTTTTTGAAGACACGCGCCGGATCGAAGCATGTGCGGCTGTCGAACGTACGTTGTGGGCGGATCTCGATGAGGTTGATCCTGAAGATCTCAAAGGTGGCCACCGCCCCACCATCGCCTGGGAGTCATCTCCCGGCAGGTATCAAGCCGTGTGGTTGCTTCAGCTCCCCCGCACCGGGTTGTCATGGGCTGGAGGTATCAACCATCGGCTCACAAAGTATGTTGACGCCGACCCGTCCGGCTGGGACACCACACAGTTGTTGCGCGTCCCTGGCCGACCAAATTTCAAGTTCCAGTACAAAGAGTCCAACGCGGGGCAACCGGTCGAAGGATCGTTGCTGTGGGACAACGGGCCACGATATGTGATTGAGGATTTTGACGACCTGCCTGAGATCCCTGTCGTGGAGATGCCTGACACAGACCTCATGGATGAGGATGTGCTCAAAGGCATCGACCGACACGACGTGTGGGGCAAGGTACGTCTCAAGGTGTCCATGAAGGTCCGGGAGTACATGGGCTTCCGATCGGTCCGTCAAATCACTGACGACATGGACCGGTCTGAAATCCAGTGGCAGATCATGTGTGACCTGGCGGACGCCGGATGTTCCGTGTCAGAGATTGTCGCCGTGATCCGGCCAACCGTGTGGAACTCATACGCCGGGCGTCGGGACGAATTGAAACGTCTCAAAATCGGTGCTGGCAAAGCTGTGGCCAAGGTCAAGGCTATTGCTGACGAAGGTGGCGATGACGGAGGCGCGCTTGAAATTCTCGATGACGAGAAGCCCGATGTCCGGTGGCTGACCGATGTCATGACCGTAAGGCTCAGGCGTCCGAGATGGCTCGTGAACCAGGTGTGGTCGGAATCCGGGTGTGGGTTCATCGCTGGCGACCCTAAGTCATACAAGTCGTGGTTCGCTCTCGACATGGCGTTGTCTGTCGCCACTGGTACCAATTTTCTCAACGATCCAGCGATGGGTGTCGTGGGTGGACCGAGACCCATGCTATATCTCCAGGAGGAAGACTCAGAAATTATCGTCCGCGATCGGCTCGAGCACATCGTGGAGGGGAAATGTCCCACACGGCACTGGTACGGTCACGTCGAGTTCGGCGCAGGCGAAGTGTTCTGGAACCCGCCAGAGGATGACATTCCACTGGGGTTCCATGTCCGGACAGGGTTCGTAGCCAGCGACCCAGGGTGGCAAGCATGGCTGGCCGACATGGTGAATCAGCACATGTTCGGAGGCGTCATCATCGACACCCTCGGCACCACCGCTGGTGACGTCGACACCGACCGTGCCCAAGACCTCATGGGAAAAATCCTCCGCCCCATGCGAGAAATTGCCCACACCACCGATACGGCTATCACCATCGTGCACCACAACCGGAAGGGTACTAATGGAGGCGACCGGGGCGGGCAACGGATGCTTGGCAGCGTGGCCCTACACGCGTGGGTCGATGACGCGATGTACGTCCATTCCCGGGAGAACATGCCGGGGGGCAAAACCAAGGTACGCGTCGAACGAGAGTCAAAAGCCACCACCGAACACCGATGGGTCGTAGAGGTCCCACGGATGGGCTGGAACGCGAATGGTACCCGAACCATGTGGGAACCGGTTACGGGCCTCTGGGATGCCTCTGAGGGGGCTGGAGCGACCGACGTACCACCCACACGGGGGGATGGCCCGGTGCACCTCAATGGCGGTCGTGGGTCACGCCCCGGGGGAAAGCGGATTGCTGGCACCAATGCCTTGACTCGAGTTCGTCAGTTGGGTGGGACCGAAGCTAAGCCAGCCACAATCGCCAGGTTGGCTGAAGTGCACGGTGTGTCAGAACCCGCCATGTGGAAACAGGTTGCGTCGGCACTTGCGAACGGGTTGTTGGCCGGAGATAAAGACCGAGGGGTATACCCGAAACCGTAAGTCTCACTCGCGCGCATATCAATTACCCGTTAAGTGGGTGTCCGAACCCGACCCTCAGAGAGGGGAGTGGGAGAGGACGCCTGCGTCCCGAACGGTTTTGATCATAACAGATTACAAAAAATTTTGTCAAATTCGCACGTCAAACCACGTATTTTCGAATCATGGGAGTTTCGACTTTAACTTACACACATACCCCGCTTCGCTCCGGCCCTCTCTGCGCCTTTGGGCGCGTCGGGCCGGCACTTGCGGGGGGACAATTGGAGGTTTTGGTGTGGGAGGTTCATGGGTCATTTGGGTACAGCCGCAATAAGCCAATATGGTGTCGTGTATGGCGAATGGTATCGGGCCGAATAGACGGCCATATGCGGAACTCATCCTAGCGCAATTCAAAGGCGTCGGTGTGGGAGAAGTTGTCGGTGAGCATTTCCGGCATCTCTTCAAGGGGCGAGGGATGGGTGCGTGGGAAGGTTCGAAGGTTATTGGTGTGCTGGTGAGTGAAGGCATATTGGGGGTTGTGGAAGAGCTTGATGGGACGGGTGCGGTAACGTGGCGCCGGTCGTATCGGCTGTTGAAAGAACTGTCGTTTGAGAATAAGGCTGCCGGGCGTCGGGTTGATCCTGCCGAAGACGAAGAACTCATGGATGAGTCTATGAGGTTGTTGAAGAGATTGGCCGTGAGTGGTAAGCCCATGGTGGTCAATGATGGGACCCCTCTTACATGGCGGGCATGGAGGTGGTTGCGGATGTCGGGACGGATCCGATCGCTTGCGCAGATCACCGATGAGGGACGGGTATTTTTGGAGACGAAAGCTTAGAAAGACGGAGATGACTGAAAGCTTTCACGAGTTGGGTAAGTCTCCGTCTCATCTGCCAGCGGAACTGACGGGACGGGCTGGACCGGCTCGGAAGATGGTTGAAATACGTGCTGTAGGCGAAGAAATCCTGGATGTGATGCCTGAGGGATTCGTGTTTCAGTATCAGTCTTTGTGGTTGTCGGCAGTGGGTCGTTCTGTGGGTGGAAGGCCTGGATTGCCTGAGCGAGTAGTGGCTCCGAACGTGGTTGCCAAGGCCAACCGGTCACAACCTCGGACATCGACTGGACAGCGCGAACACAGAGGGGGAGCCAAACGGTCTAAGGATGTGGACCCCGGCGGTGTGGAGATCGCTCGTGAGGGTGACCTGAATTTCAAACGCAAGATGGACCGGAAACTCCGTGCCATCGCTCGAGAGATCCGGGTGTGGCGTGAGGGTGGTCGGTTGAAGGGAGGGATTCGGCGTTGCTCACAATGCAAGCGTTTTGGTGACGAGGAATGGGTGTATTGTCCTTGGGACGGGAAACGAATGGAAGAGAGTGATCGGTAATGAGAACATGGGCAATGTGGAAATACGTCGTGCAGTTCATTGACGGCACCACGGAAGAATATGGCCGTGTGGGAGGTTGTGCCATTCCTGCCACGTTTGAAAAGGGCATGATGAATCTGTGGTTCAAGAACGGAGACATGGCAGATCTGGAACTCGTCGCTGGCATTCCGATGTCGGCTATGAAGGTGTATACGAGATCGGAGGCGTGATGCAGGGTATCGAAGTGCAGGTGATCGACGTCACGACTCACCACTTGATGTTCACGTACGTGGCTGGTCAGTTCATCCCCCAGCCCGGTGACATCATCGTGTGGCCCAGCTTTGACGATATGCGGGTAGTGGATCGGATATGGCACCTCCAAGACCGTACGGTTGAACTGAGGGTGTCGAGGACATGATGCTGGGGATTCTGCAATGGGTTGCGCACATTGTCGGGATCGCGGTTGGCATCTTCATAGGGCGGAGACTGTTGAGTAATGGTGCACGTTCGATGGCCAACGGGGAAACACGAACTCATTACGTGGTATGTCCTCGCTGTGGTCGGAGGCGCCATCAGCGGTATGGTGTGGGAGGTGGTTATAAACCGAGGGAGGATGACGAGGGATGACGAGTAAGTATCCGTTCGACGATTGGCTGGATGGCCGGGTGTGGTTGCTCCGCTACCAATCAGACTTCACATGCCTGGCGATGTCCATGCAGTCGTTGGTATACGCGGCTGCTCGAGTACGTGGTGTGAACGTGTCCACGATGTTGGTCGGGTATGGGCCAGATTGGTCTGGTGCGGTGTTGGTTCAGGCATACCCGGTCGGGTCGACATGGAAGCCCAACCTGGGCAACGTCCGGTGGCGCGATATCAAAAAGGCAATAGAGAACGCAAGATGAACCGACGTCTCCACTTCGGCCGATCGAAAGGGTATTGGTTCTCTGGTGACATCCGAGGTCGTGTCGAATTGTACTTCGACTTCCATGATTGGTGGATCGGAGTATTCTTTGACTCAACTGCGTTCTATTTGATCGTGATCCCGACGTCCGTAATACGGATCAGCAGAGGGAGGAAACCCTGATGAGTTCTGTCCACACACACCATGGCAAGTTGTGTTACGTCGAAGACTGCATGTTGGATCGGGACCGTGCAAGTGATCGAGTGATTCCTCTCCGGATCGTGGAGAATACCGGCGACGGATCTCTAGTTGTCCGGTGCGTGGCGTTGCTGACCAACGGTCATGGGTGCCCGGAAGAATGGGACATCGGCCCGTACGGGGATCCTCGCGGTTCACAGGTATGGGCGGACGCTCTCGGCCATGTGGCTACCCAACACCGGTACTGACGTTTCTTGTTGGTTCAAGGCCGTTCATGGTGTACAACCATCCACGTCACTCCGCATGGTGCGGGGTACGGACCTGGGGGGTTGGCCATGGATGGCCTTGATGCGGTTATGGCCGGAGACATCAAACGGCACCGGGCGCCAGAACCATGGTGGGCACGGATGGCATTGATGCTCGGGTGGGTTTTGGTGTGGGTGTCCGTCATCGTGCTCACGACGATCGTGGGATGGAAGGTTGTGATCCCGTGGCTCGTTCATGGCTGATATGGGTTCCGGTCATCGTCATCATCATGGCCGTGCTCATCGTGGTCGGCTTGGTGGATATGATGATCCCCGGAGGGCAACCACCGATCGGCGTGGTGCGGTCACCTAACCCGTCAGCGGAAGGATAGAGGGATGGATATGGAAGACTTTCGTGGGCTGGACTCGGTAGTACAAGCATGGAGGGGCCTTCATCTTTGCGATCGGCGCGGCCTTCGGGTGCACGGGTACGGCTCGTTGGCCGATGTGCTGGACATGGCTGACCAGTACATGGCCGATGTCGAGTCGCAAGAACCAGTGAATCTGGCCGGTCCGGTGTCGCCGGAACCTGGTGAGGATGCGGAAGAGTTCCACGAAGCTGGAACTATCGAGTCCATCGAAGCGTGGCAGAATGCCGGTCGTGAGGTGGCACCGGAAGATGGGCACTCACTGACCGATGGGGCATACCTTCCCACACGTGGCGCCATGGAAGGTCGTGGATTGTTCGGCAAGTACCAGGTGGCTCGAAAAGACAACACGGATCTGCCCGGGGGGAAGCATTACGGGTGTCCGCTGTTCGTCCTCGACATCCGCCACGATCGTCATGCTCGGGTGGCCGCGCGTCGGTATGCCCAGTCGTGCCAGCATGATGAACCCCGACTTTCAGACGATCTGATGGTTCTCGTGACTTCGGAAACCGGTATACCCGCATCACCCCAGTCAGATCTGGTTGATGTCGGGGTTGGTGTGGAAGTGTTCAGCCCCAACCTCGCGCCGTTGCCTCGGATCAACGAGCAACACTGCGGAAACACCGATCCACACCAAGGACATGACTGGGCAGTCCGGGGGATCCCTGGCCATCCTCTGGACGTGTGGTGTCCTGGGGGCAAGGACTAACGGGTGGCGGTAGTCATACCTGCATGGTTCGATTGGGCCGGGGTCACACCCGGCCCTTTTCCATACTCACCGGAGGATGTCATGGGTAACGCGTCGTACGCTGTCGGGTTGGTGTTGTGTCTCGTTGTGGGAGGGGTGGGTTCGCTCGGATTCAGCATGCCTTCAGCGCACGACATGGAAACTACGGTTCAAGTACCGCCTGAACGCGTCCGTAAGGCGATGGAACGCATTGCGGTCATGGCGATGTCCCCGGTGGGGCAAACGGGCGTCAGCGGGCCTCTGAACGTGCCTTACGTGGCCATCGCGGACGTGTATGTCCCCCGACATGCCCGACCGGCAATTTCAGAGGGCGTACGTCGGCATGGTGTGGGAGGGGGAACGTGGCCGGTCATGACCGATGACCGGTTGGACGAGTTCGTCATAGCAATGAGGGGAACGGCGGCAGCATGAAGGTAATTCCGATCGCGTCGACTATGTACGGGCGTGGGGAAACGATCGAAGAACCAGACGTTCTGTGGGAATCGGAAGGGTATCAAGCACAAGATTTGTCGGAGTTCGCTGGCCGGGCGTGTTACCAGTCGTGGAACCGACCGAACCCCGCCACGTCATCCAACAAAGGATATCTTCGGCACATCCTCGAGGTGGATCACGGGTCGGTGCTTGAACACGGGTCGACATCGTTTTATGTGGAAGGCGTGTCTCGATCACTCACGCATGAGTTGGTGCGCCATCGACATTTCTCATACTCGCAACTGTCCCAGCGGTTCGTGGTCATTCGCAAGATGGTGCACGGCCAAGACATTCCGTTCGTTGTCCCGCCGTTGTTCCGAGCCGATCGTGAAGCGGGACAAATCCTGAGTGGGGCATGGGACTACGCAGTCCATGCATACCAACGACTCATCGAGATCGGCAACCAGATTGTCGGAGACATGGAGCCGGTTACCGACACCAGCGCATCCAAGCGGGTCCGTGAGGCCGCACGTGCCGTCTTGCCGAACATGACGCCCACCGCGATCGTGGTCACCGGCAACCACCGGGCCTGGCGGGAGTTCTTGGTCAAACGGGGATCATTGCAGGCGGACGCCGAGATCCGGTTGTTGGCCATCGAGATCTTCCGATGGCTCAACAAGGCCAACCCCAATATCTACCAAGACATGGGTGTGTTCAACACCGGAGAGTATGAATGGATCGGGAAGATATGACGACGATTGACGACTGGGGTTCACTAAACAAGCGTGAGATCGTACGTCGCGCGCAGGAATTGGATGACCGGAGGCTGGCACAGATTCAACGGCAGATCGACAGCATCAACCGGCTCATCGACGCGCAGGGATCGCCAAAGGTCCACCGGTACGAACATGAACTGATGACCCTGAACGAGCAATTGGGCCTGGCTGATGTCCGGTTGGCCCAGGTGACCAACGCTATGCACAAGGTGGCCCAGATGATCCGAGACAAGATGTCATCTGGAACCGAGCTGTCCGGGGAGTTCTTGAAGCGGTTGGAATCCGTGCTCGTGACGGAGGCGGGCATCGACCCGTACCATGTGGAACATGGGCGCACATCCGAAAGCGATCAACCGACTGACGACGAAGATTCAACTGGCTCGGAAACACGGGCTGGTTGAACAACTGGATCGAGCGCTTGACGATTTGTACGACATCACCTGCCGGGCTACCGAATGGGACGCCGATCAGTGGGGGTTCCACCCATCATGGATGGCAGCCGAACGTAACCTGATGGACTGGCGGGGTGGGGATGGAACGTTGTACCCTCGGGAGGTGAGCAAGCATGAACTGGAGATCCCTCCTGGCACGAGCACTCCGGATCGAACCACGGCCTGAACCGAAGCGGACCCGAATCGTAGACGCCACGTTCAACGTGCCCCCGCGCGGGCATATCGTGACCGAGATCACAGAATCGACAATCCGGGCAACCCAGGGCGAATCATGGCAGCCACCACCCCCCGCGAGACGTGATCCTCGACGTCCTCGATCTGACAGTTGGTGATTTCCGGTCTCAACGGACCACGGCAGTTGGCGTAGTATTTGACAGAGCCACGAAGTGCGACCATGATAAGTAACGTTGGCCCGAGTGTGTACGGGGAAGAACATCCACGCGCGCCGTGTGGTTGGCCGTACACATTCGGGCTTTCGCGTAGGGGTCAGCGGCCCGAAAGGATTCCATCAATGGGAACGTACCGACGCCCAGAGACGTTGTCGAAAGAACCGGAGGCGGTTCGGAGGCGTCTTCGGAGCCGAAACAAGGCGAGCATGAGGGATCTCCAAGTATTGGCTGACAGCAGTCGAAAGCCATTGGACGAATGGGATCTCGAAGAACTGGCCCGAGGTAAGCCACGGGACAAGAACGGTGGGTTCCAAGGGACCGCGCCTAAATGGATCACGCCGGTCATCATGCAGGAAGCCAAGCGCCGGTTGCATGTCGGTGCGTTGTCTACGTTGGGCGCGTTGGTCGGGGACGCCATCAAAGTGGTGCATACCATGATGATGGACGACAGCACTGACGACAACGGACGGCCCATCGTGGACAGTCGTACCCGGTTGGCTTGTGCCATGTTCATCATCGACCACGTACTGGGCAAGCCCAAGCAACGCGTCGAGATGGAAGCAGATGGTGGGTTCCGGACGATGCTTGCCAAGGCTTTGCTGATGCGGGATTCGGCGACAGGGCAACTCACATCCGCTCATCCGGTCATTGACCTTGAATCAGAGGAGTGGACCGATGAAGACGACGAGTGATGACCCGACGTGCGCCACGTGTGGGCGTCCGCACGGTGGGGACTACCAACCACGCCACCCATTCCGGTCCGAGGGCTCAGCGTTGGTCTGGGAACCTCCAAAAGGTGACGTGACGGCCAAGCCATCGCGGTTCCCCATCGATCCGGTGTTGCGCCAGGCGTTGGTTGATCGAGGCGTTATCACTCCACAAGACCTCAAGGACGCAGAGGCCAAGATACAAGCCGTAACCGGGGTGTTCCAAGACGCGGTTCGTGACGGGGCAAAGGAAGAGGTGAACGACGATGGGGCAGCCAATTCCGGCGGCTGGGGCAGAGTTCGGCCTGACGCCACTACGCCCTGAGCTTCACACAACGGTGGTCGTGCCGTACACTTCGGAATCCATCGTGTCCGAGGGGGACTACACGAAAGGGACCGAGTTCGGTGGTGTGGATGGTGTGGTACAACCCCCTCCGCACCGGTCAACCGCAAGGGAACGTCGGTCGATGGTGATGTTCCTCGATCCGGCAGACCCCGGTGATGGATCGCCTGGTTCGCTGGCACCACCGGACCTGGAGGGCGACTTCACGTGACGTCGGTACTCTCCGAGGATGAGGTGGTCCTGTCCAAGGAAGAGTACTTCGACCTGACCGGATACACACCACACCAAGGCCAACGGGTGATGCACTTCACTCCGGCCAGGTTCAAAATCGTTTCTTGCGGACGGCGATGGGGCAAGACGTTGTTCGGGGCGAAGGAAGCTGAGCCTAACACGTTCGTCGCTTGCCCTATCACAGGTGAAGCACAACAAGGATGGATCATCGGTCCGCAGTACATGCACGCGGAGAAAGAATTCCGGATCGTTTACGATTCGCTCCGTAAGATGGGTGTGGACCGTGATTCCATCAAGTTCTTGAACAACGTAGAATCCGGTAACATGCACATCAAGACCAATTGGGGATTCGATCTGCAATGCCGATCGGCAGCACACCCTGAAACCTTGGTTGGCGAAGGATTGAACTTCATTGTGATGGCCGAGGCCGGTCTGCAAAAACGGAGGACGTGGCAGTTCGTCCGACCGGCGTTGTCCGACCGTCGTGGTTGGGCCATCTTCACCGGGGTTCCCGAAGGGAAATCTGAACAATCGTTGCTGTACGCGTTGTACCAGCGCGGGCAGTCGTCGCGTCCAGTGGACCGGGCATACAAGTCGTGGCGGATGCCATCGTGGACAAACACAATGGTGTTTCCCGGAGGCCGCAACGACCAGGAAATCTTGGACGCCGAAGAGGACTTGACCGAAGACGAATTCAATCGCCAATACGGTGCAGACTTCACCGAAAAAGTCGGTGCGGTCATGAAAGAATGGGACGACGATGTTCACCTTGGTGACTTCGATTACGTTCCGGCTTGGCCGTTGTACATGGCTGTTGACTACGGGTTCACCAACCCTTTTGTGGTGTTGTGGATTCAAGAGAACCCCATCACAGGCGACCTCCGGGTGATCGGGGAACGTCGGTGGTACCAGGTGGACACCGAAGAGGTGTGTATCGACCTGTTGAATGACCATTCGGGATTCGTGGCTGCATGTCGAGCCATCTACCCCGATCCGGCAGAACCGGACGACACGCGGACGATGGCGCGCAAGCTTCGGATTCCCACACGGACGAACACCGGTGGTGAGTTGAAGATTCGTCTGGCATTGATCCGTCGTGTGTTGAAACTCCCTAAAGATGTGGCCATCGACCACCCTTCATACCGGCCCAAGTTGATGGTGGACCGGTCATGTCACGAGTTGGCTTGGGAAATGCGTGAGGGTTACCGGTGGCCTGAACATCGGTCTGAAGTGCGCAGTACATCGGAGAACCCGATCGACAAGAACAACCACGGTGTGGAGGCATTGGGTCGGTTCATGAAAGGCCGATACCGCACCGTCGTGCCTGGCCGAACCAACGTGACGAGTGCGAGGTGGTGAAAGCGTGGCGACGAACGTCTTTACTCCGTACTCGACAGCAGCGGGGTTGTTCGGGCAGAAACCGGGATGGGTCACTGACGAACTGGATGTGATGCGGATCCAGTCGTACCAGTTGTACGAGCAAATCTACTGGACTGTGCCGGACATTTTCAAGATTCAATTCAGAGGCACGAACGACAAGGCCATTTATCTTCCATCGGCTCGGACAGTGGTTGACACCACAGACCGGTACGCCGGGGCACAGTTCGCAATCAACCTCACTGACCGAGTGTCCGGTGCATCAGACTCGGCTGATGTGGTGGCCGCTCGAGAAGTGCTCCGAGATTTGTTCGCACGCGAACGGTTCCGATCCAAGTTCGACGGTAACAAGCTGTACGGCATCATTCGTGGAGACTGGGTGTGGCACATCACGGCCAATCCCAACAAGCCGCAGGGATCGCGGATCTCCATTGTGTCGATCGATCCGGCCATGTACTTTCCCGTCACGTCTGATGACGACGTTGACGAAGTGATCGCGGTTCATCTGGCTGTCCAGATCTCGACACCCGATGGTGCCCGCATCCACCGGTTGACGTACCGCAAGGAACAATCAGCACCCGGGGTGTTCACCGGTCGGATCACGGTCGAGGAAGGATTGTTCAAACTCGACAAATGGGAGATGCCGGACACCAAACCGGATCGAGTCATTCAACAGCCGACTCAGCTTCCGGATTCCATCACGGCTATCCCGGTGTACCACGTGAAGAACTTTGAAGAGCCAGGCAACCCGTTCGGATCGTCGGACGTCCGGGGTTTCGAAGTCCTCATGGGGGCCATCAACCAGACGGTGTCCGACGAAGACCTGGCGTTGGCCCTCGAAGGCATCGGCATGTACGCCACAGATGCCCCAGAGCCCACGGACGATGATGGGGTGGTCGTGGGGTGGCGGTTGGGCCCCGGGCGCGTTGTGCACCATCCAGAGGGGTCTACGTTCAATCGTGTGGATGGCGTCAAATCGTTCGGGCCGTACGGGGACCACTTCGACCGGTTGGTGTCGTCGCTTCGCCAGGCGGCAGCCACACCGGATGTCGCGATCGGCACAGTGAATGTCGAGATCGCCCAGTCGGGTATCGCACTCGCTCTCCAGCTTTCACCGTTGGTCGCCAAGACGGAGAAAAAGAACCATCTGTTGATCGACGTGCACACTCAGATGTTCTTCGACATTTTGAACGGATGGTACCCGGCATACGAAGCCACATCGTTCGAGAACTTGCGGATCGAGGCAGCGTGTGGTTCGGCAGTTCCGGTCGATCGCGCCGAGCGATTCACTGAACTGAACGACATGTTGGATCGGAAGGTGATCGATCCGCAGTACTATCGTGACGAGGCGACAAAGCTCGGATACGTGTTCCCCTCCGACATCCAGAACCGGCTGGATGGCCAGGCTGAGAAGGATGCGGCCAACACCGCAGCGGCGTTCGGTGCGACTGCCCTTGCAGCCAACGCGAATGACACCACACCCCCTGAGGGGAGTCCGACTCAATGACGATTTCAAAGATCGCAGTACATGGGTCGTTTGTCATTCCGTCAAGCGCCGGTGATATCTCGGCCGAGGGATGGGTGTCGTTCATCGCGCCGTCTGAGATCCGAGATCCGACATCGAACGTGATTCTGGTTCCGATCGAACAGCGATACCCGTTGGTGAATGGGGCGCTCAACGTCAACATCTACCCGACCAACCACCCGGACATGGCGCCTACCGGGTGGGCATACGCGGTCCGGTATCGGTTCTTCGCGCCTGGGTCGTCCACCGTGTATGGCCGGACATCGGACTTCAGCTTGGTCGTTCCTTACGACTGGGTCGGCACATTTGAGCTTGCGGATGTCGCTCCGTCCATCGCGGTCATTCCTCTGGTGTCATACGCAACGGCAAGTGATCTCAATGCATTGGAAGCCAGGGTAGCGACCCTCGAAGCGGGTGGAGGTGGCGGGGTGGCGGTCAATTCGGTATTCGGACGTACCGGTGATGTGGTGTCGGCTTCGGGCGATTACACCGGGAGTCAGGTAACCAACGCACCGGCTGGCAGTATTGCAGCGATCACGGTGCAAGGAGCGATCAACGAACTTGATTCCGAAAAGCTGAGTATTGCTACGGTTACCGCCAAAGGTGACTTGCTGGCTGCCACGGGTTCAGGCGTCATAGCCCGGGTTGGTGTGGGATCGGACGGGCAAGTCCTCAAAGCCAATTCCGGCGCATCCGCTGGGGTGTCATGGGGTGCCGGTGGGTCGACGTTCCAAGGAACCTGGGCAGCGTCCACGGTGTACGTTACCGGGGATCTCGTCACGTATGCCGGGGAACTGCTCATCGCTACGGCGAACCACACTTCGGGTGCTGGGTTCAGCCTCACGAACTGGACTGTCCTCAGTGGACGTCCTGGTGTCTACAACGTCAAGCTGTACGGCGCAAAAGGCGATGGTGCGACGGACGACACTGCGGCCATCAACGCAGCGATCACTGCCGGGTTCAACGCGGGCACGTCGAATGGAACTTCATACGCCGAGATCATGTTCCCACCTGGTGAGTACGTGGTGTCCACGGCCACAACAAAAGGTGGGGCCACCCAAGGCAACGCGCAGATTCCCCTCCCGGTCGTCGCGAGCACGGCGGAGAAATTCACCCTGGTATTCTCCGGTGTGGTTGACTCCACAGCCTTCGTGCACTGGGAGCAAACGGTGGCTCAACGGAGTGGTACCGTCATCCGTTCTACGTTGACTGGCCTGGCGTTGGATGGAACGTGGGGTGCGCCTTCGGTCATCGGTGGTCCGACCGTGGCGCAAGGTTCAGGCGTGTACAACAACATGAAGGTGGTGGTTCGAGGAATCACCATCATGGCGCCTTTCAATCCGGGCATCATCGGACTCGATCTCAAGTTCTGTTCTCAAATGCACGTGGTGTCGTTGGCGTGTTTGGCCAATGCCCCGGCTGTCGGATCGCCATCAATCACCACACTGCCGACGAACGACCTCGGGATGGGATTGCGCGGCCCACAGAACGGCAACAACGACTGTTACATGATCGACGATTACGCCGTGGAGGGGTTTTACTACGGCATGCAATGGGGCGAGCATGTGGCCGCGTTGCGCATCGCTTCCGTGTATTGCCGGGTGGGCGTTTTCCTTGCCACAGGCGGGGGTTCGTACCACGGAGGAACGATCGTGAACATGTCGGTCGAAGTTGCCGATGTCGCGATCCAGACAGCGGGTACTCCAGGATCGGCCTGGCCTGTGCATATAGCCCAGTTGGCTGTCGAGTCAGTGACCACGTCCGTGGATGACGGAAATGGCGTCCTGCACGGGATGATCTATTACACCGACACGTTGGACGCCGGTCCTTCGATGACCGGTGGGGCACATGTGAAAATGATATGTGTCAGCCAGAAAGGCCAGCCGGGGACCAAGACCGCACCGGGCATCCCGTCATCTACCACACCGCTGGTGAACCCGTTCTGGCGGGACTGCGCAGTGGTGGTGTCCGGGGGCACTGTGTCGGCCATCGCAGTTGATGGTGTCGCTACCGGGTACACCAACACTGGCCATACCGTGATTGTGCCTTCCGGAAAGTCGATCACGTTGACTTATTCGGTTACACCTTCATGGACGTGGACAGCGTTGTAACCAAGCGGATCATGTGGCATGGTGTTGGGGAACGAACAACACCGATCCCAGGAGGGGACATGACCGACACCACGCTGCCGAACGTTCCGGTCGAAGGCGACGACGTTCCGCAGGCGGAGTACATCAGCACTGAGGACGTGGACGCGACCCACGCGGCAGAGGCCACGGACGAGGATGAGAGTCCGCTCGCGGACGACGTCTCCCCGGGCCACGACGCGTTCTGATGGTGCGCGATAGCATTTGGGACTAAACATCCCGTAAAGCCCCAGGGCCCGATCGCTCCCGTTCATCCCCATCCGGGAGAAATGTCTAGTCCCCCACTGGACGATCGGGCCCTGGTTGCAAGTCCGCATTTCATGTGGTCTGGGAGGTGTCGGTGGCATCCCCCAATCCGCAGAATGTTTACGGCAAGGTTCAACTGGCCTACGATGCCAAGCTGAATTCCATCCTGGAGCGAACCGCGCGGGACATCCAGTCACGCATTGCTCGGTTGCGTCCCGGTGTGGGAGGCGAGGTCCGTAAGGCACAGCTCAACTTGGTGTTGAACGAGATCCGGAACATCCAACAAGCCATGTGGGTGTCCAACGTCGGGCCGACCATCCAGCAAGGCAAACGTGCCGCTGCGAAGGCCGCTGAATCGGCCACAGAGGCGTTGGAACGGGTTTTGTACACCGCACTGCCCGAATCGGTGGCCGAGGCCGTCAGAGGCGGTCTGAGGACCACTGCGATGGCTGGTATCGAACGTGACCACGCACGGATACCCCGGGAGCTTTCCACACGGGTGTATCACGACTTCGTACTGACCAGCGGTCAGGTGGAGCGGACGATACGGTCTGGCTTGATAGCCGGACTGTCCGCGCGTGAGCTCGCGGCTGACGTATACCACTTCATCAGTCCGACCACGCCAGGCGGTGCGTCGTATGCTGCGATGCGCCTGGCTCGGACGGAAATCAACAACTCGTTCCATGAGCAGCAAAAGCTCGGTGGCCAGCGGCCCGGAGTCAAATCTGTGAAATGGAACCTGTCAGGTTCGCACGGGAAGCCGGATCTGTGCAACGTGTACGCGTCGCAAGATACCGACCACCTGGGTGGGGGGAAGTACAAACCGGGCAACGTTCCGGACAAACCACACCCTCAGTGCTTGTGTTACATGACGTACGACACCATGTCTCCTGAGGAATTTGCGAAGGGGATTGAGCAAGGGAAATTTGACAAAGAACTGGATGCTCGGATCAAGGCGAATCTGGATCGACTCGGGGTCAAGCGGATCCCCCCGGTGACCGTCAAGAAAACCAAAGCACCAGTGGCAAACTGACTCGGTTGTCTGTGATCGAAAATTTGGAACGGCTCGGACAAATGACGGCCGTCTGACATAAGTCAACACCCCATCCTCGGAAGGCATGATGCCCCCGGGGATGGTTTCAGTTTAACTTTCGGAGGGATCGATGAGTCTGAGGCTCACACGCAAGGGGTTCATCACATCGGTTGACAACCTGCCCGAGATGCGCGGTCTGGCCGCGTACCTGGCCGGTCGTCGGGCGTTCCGGGATGATGCCGGACATGACACCGGAGCCGCATCGGGTGGTGACGATGACAACGCCGGGGAGGATGACGATCCCGACGACGAGGAAGACGAAGACGAAACCGAGGATGACGACAAGTCGTCCAAGGGCAAGAAAAAGGGCGAGGACGACGACGAGGAAACCGTCCCCAAGTGGAAGTACGAAAAACTCCACAATCGGATGACCGCAGCCGATCGCAACGCCCAAACCCTCCGGCAACAGCTCGAGGAATTGAAGAACAGCAAAGACATCAACGCAGACGTCAAGCGGGAACTCGAAGAGATCAAGTCGAACGTCGGCAAGGTGGAGAAAGAACGAGACGAACTGGTCGACAAGAACAAAGGGTTGACCATCAAGCTCGCAGCGGTGGCCATGTCCACGGTGGACGGCATGCCGCAGTGGGAAGACGTCGATGTGGCGCTCGGCCTGGCAGATCTGTCCGATGTGGACGTATCCGACGATGGCAAGGTGGACAAGCGGGCGCTCAAATCCGCGCTCCGGGCCCTGGCCAAGGAAAAGCCGTATCTCACCAAGAAAAAGGTCAAAGCATCGGCGGACGATGCCAATGAGCAAGGTGATGGTACCAACGGTTCCACCGGCCCGAAGATGGCGGGCAAGCGCAAGGGTGATTCCGGCGCACCCGACCGGGCGGCACTGGCCGCGAGATTCCCCGCTCTGAACCGAGTGGGTTAAACCAGCAACACTCCCGTGTGGTCTGTGGCCTCCGGGAATCCATACACCAATCCAGGCCACACTTCGAAGGGAGTGACATGGCAAGGTTCGACAAGTACGACCCGATCAGTGGCGGCTTCCGTGGGAAGCTGAAGGTCGCCCTGACGGTTTCGACTGCCCTCGACAAGGAACGCATCTTCGGCGTTTCCATCGAGGCGGCTACCGGACTGGTGGTCCTCGGCGGTGTGTCTACCGCCATCCGAGGCATCATCAACGTTCGGGAGTCCAAGGCAGCCGGCGAGATGGTGGACGTGATGACTCACGGGGAGATCGTTGACGCGTTCTTCCTCAACGACGGGTCGACTGCCACTGTTCTCGGAACTGTGTACTACGTGGACAACGTCACGGGCGCCATCACGGCGACCACGACCAGCAACAAGGCAATCGGTGTCCGTGTGGCTGATGTTGCGCCTGACAAGGGTCGCATCATCATCCGAGTTGCGCAGCCGTAAGGAGGGTTGGAATTGAACACGAAAGCTTCAACCCTCTGGCGTCCGGGTACCGGGTACGACCTGGTCTTCCCGGCCGGTGGGTACACGCAGAACCCGCGTTCTCTGAAGCGTGGGATGGACGAACTGGTTGACCTCCGGGCCCTGGGCATCGTGCCCGGTATTTCCGGTGGTGCTCCGGTTCACGGCACGCACACGGTCAGCGACGTCCTGACGCAACTCGCGGACGGCACCCCACTCAACGACGTGTGGGACACGTTCATGGCGTTGCTCAACGCCACGAACAGTTCCAGGCAAGCGCTCATCCAATTCCTCACCTACGCGGTTGGCCAGCCCACGGAGACCGTGGCACAGGTTGGCGATGGTGTGGATTTCGAGGACGCCACGGAGTTCGGTGTTCCGGTCGCCGGTCGTGTGCTTCCGAACTACTTCCAACTGGGGTACTCCTTCAAGTGGTATGACCTCGCGGGTCGGTACACGTGGCAGTACCTCAGCGAGGCGACGCAGCAAATGGTCGACTCGCTGGCCAACGCGGCAGTGGAAGCGTACTGGCGCAAGCTCATGGTCGAGATGATGAAGGCGTTGTTCTCGAACGTCAACACCACCGCGACCATCAAGGGGAACAACTACACGGTGTATCGGTTCTACAACGCGGATGGTACCGTTCCCCCGACGTACAAGACGAACACGTTCACGGGTTCCCACACCCACTACGTCCGTTCCGGTGCGGCTACGGTCGATTCCGGTGACCTGGACGAAATCGCCAACGACTTCGACATGCACGGGTACACCCAACTACTCGGGTACACCCGGATCGTCATGGTGAACAAGGCCGAAGGCGATGTCATTCGGACGTTCAAGGCTGTGCAGAACGGTGGCACGGCCAAGTGGGATTTCCTCCCGGCGACCAATCAGCCGGGGACGTTCGTCAACCAGACCCAGATCGTGATGGGCCAGGGTCCGCCTGCCGGATCGCTCCGGGGTCTGACGGTCATCGGTTCGTACGGGACGCTCCTGATCGTACAGGACGACTGGTTCCCGGCAGGGTACATCGTCGGTGTCGCCACGGGTGGCGAGAACAACCTCACCAACCCGTTGGGTCTCCGGGAACACGCGAACGCCAACCTCCGGGGTCTGCGACTCGTCAAGGGTCGGACGCCGGATTACCCGCTGATCGATGCGTACTGGATGGCCGGCTTCGGCTTCGGCACCCGTCAGCGTGGCGGGGCATACGTCATGCAGATCGCTACGGCTGGTTCGTACGCCCCTCCGGCAGCGTACAGCTAATCGGGTCATCCCTGGGAGTTGCGTCGATGGGTTTCTGTTGGCGCAACACCTGGGGTTGTGCTCACTGACATCGAAAGGAAAGCACGTGTCCCGACAGATCAACGTCAACGACCCGGACTCGTGGAGCGACGAGGATCGTCTCTACCTCCGGGACCGGCTGGAATCCGTGCCGCCTCAGCATCGACATGTTCTGGCCACTCCGACGGCCAGCCCGCCTGGGGAAGCCGAGACCGTGGAAATCGCGCGGCTCCGGATGTTCCTCGAGAACAACTATCCCGAAGACATGGCCGCGATGGATCAGGGAGACACGCCGGTTGGTGTGGCTATCCGACTCCTCACGACCGACGACACCACAGATCCGGATACTCTCACGAGTGCCGGGGACGACTACGACACGTGGAATGTGGCAGACCTTCGGGTCGAGGCGGATTCCCGTCGTCGCGAGAATCCCGAGGCCAACATCCCGGCCGACGTGTCAAAGACGAAGAAAGCCGACGTCATCGCGATTCTCCGGGATTACGACGCGAAGTACCCGGACTGACCGGACGCCCGAGCACGTATAGCCTCCACGTGTTTCGGGAAGGGTCGGGGATGGTGATTCGCGGCGCCACCCCGACCCGCTCAGATGGCCTGTAAGACGTTGATGGCCCCAATGGGGTCCCACACCATCCCAGGAGTGTGAAATGGCCTCTACGGACGAACTGGCGGCCTTGCGCAGGGCCACCGCGTTGGATGCCGATGACACGACGTACACCGATGAACTGTTGTCGGCCATGTTCGCGTCTTATGGGTCGCTGTCGGCTACCGCTGCCCAGGTGTGGCGTGAGAAAGCCGCAGCAACGGCTGGCATGGTCGACACTACCGAATCCGGATCATCGCGGAAACTGTCGGACGTCCACAAGGGTGCTCTGACGATGGCTGCTGACTTCGATGGTGTGGATGTCACGGTCGAGCGTCCATGGCGGTCGTTCACTGTGGCGGTTGAACGGCAGTGACCACACCGGGGAAAGTGTTGGTCATCCAGCGTGAGATGACCAAGACATACATCGCGCAGGACCCAACCACGATTTCGTTGATTCCCACGGTGAAGACTCACACCGATTCAGGGTCACAGGTGGAAGAGGATGGTCCGGTCCGCGCACCTCAAACGTTCAAGCTCATCAGCATCGAGTTCACCCCGCAGGGAACTAATCCTCGCATCACCGTGGATGGGGTGGAGCGCATCATTGGCTTTTACTTGTTGGGCGAATGGAGTGCCATCGTTGAACCCGGAGACCATTGGGTCGGTGATGACGGACGCAGGTACACGGTCATCGCAATGATGGATGGTCACGGGTACGAGACCAAAGCGGCAGTTGAGGCACATGGTTAGCGGCCTGAAATTCGACTACGATTCGTTGTCCCCGAATCTGAAACGATTGTTGCCTGTGGTTGATGCAGCGGTAGACCTGACATTCGACCATTACGAGTCGGTGGCCGAAACCGACATGCGGACCAACGCGCCATGGACGGACCGCACAGGCAACGCGCGAAACGGGTTGATGGCCAAGCACGACAGCACGCCGATGGTCAAGCACGAACTCACCTTGTACCACTCGATGCCATACGGGTTCTGGTTGGAGGTGCGATGGTCAGGAAGGTACGCCATCATCGGTCCCACGATGTTCAAGCTTGCACCGGATCTGACCAGAGCACTTACCTTGGCCATCGACGCAGCGGTTAAGAGGATGCCGGGATGAGACAATACATCGCCCGAGCGTTGTGGTCCGATGCTCCACTGGGCACGTTGGGCATCACCAAGGCGGGTACGTATTCCGGCGACGTCGACTCACCAATCCAACGGCCGTACATCGTGCTCCGGTGGCAAGAGGCGACCCCCGGTGTGGGAAGGTCCGAAACCAAGCAACGTGGACTGATCATCTACGTCCATGATGTCTACAATGACTACACCCGAATTGACGCCATAGTCCGGCGCATCCGCGAGGTGTTCGAAGCGATCGCTGGAGCTCGCACAGAAAGTGGTTGGGTTACCCAGGTTGACTGGGTGACTGATTCGGGTGACCTGTCAGACGACACCAGTAAGACCATCATGAGGACCACGGCATACAACGTTGTCGGATCGGGGATGTGAGGACATGGCACGGTATATCAAGTACGTCGGACTGTCGCACGTGCGGGAAATTCTCGACACCGAATGGGCGGCTCTCGATCCACCTGTCGAGAATGACACACTCCGGTGGGACCGGGCCAACGGATGGACCATCCCGGCTGACCGGGTATCGGAAGATGCCTGGCCGTACATCGAAGCCGACAACGAATTGGTCCTGATCGACCGGGACTATCGAGGTCTGGCGGATGCCGATTCTGCCAACGCCGATGCCGAGTTGTTCCCTCCACTCATGACGGCCGAACAAGCGGAAGCATTCACGCCTACGACCGATGAATCCACGGCCGATGAGGAGGTCGAGGAACGTCCGGCAGATCAGTCGACCGGCTCTGTGTCGGTTGACGACGAGTGAAACTGTCGTGGTTCATCCGTCCAGATTGGATGATGCGTAGGGCATACGCGATCGGCACGCTGGCCGGCGTGGTGTCTGTGTTTTCTCTTCGACTGTTCATGTGAGGTTACCCATGGACTTACGCTGCCCATCGAAAAAGCACGGCGAACTATTGCAACCATCGAATGACGAAGGGGTTGTTGAGGTTCGTTGTGTATCTCGATGGTGTGGCGGTCGTTCGGGTGTGATCGTTTTGCATCGGTTCTCTACCCACACGGGAGAACTCATGCAGACGAATAAATACCAACAACCCCCAACACAGGAAGGGAGAGTGGGGGATGGCACTTAACACCATTCCGCTGCCGTTTGGTCTGCGGGATGTGAAGATCACGCCGTACACGGACCTGACGCGTACGGTACTCGCTGGGTCATCGATTGACCTGCCGAACGCACAGACGTTCACATGGACCGAGACCGAGGATTACGAAGACCTTCGTGGTGACGACGCGCTCCAGACGTCGCACGGCAAAGGCCCAGTCGTGACATGGGATCTCGAGAGTGGCGGTCTGTCGTTCGAGGCATGGGCAGCAGTCGCGGGTGGCATCGTCACCACGACCGGTGTCACGCCGAACCAGATCAAGACACATCGCAAAAGCGTGCTCGATGTCCGGCCGTTTTTCAAGGTCGAAGGCCAGGCCATCAGTGACAGCGGTGGGGATGTGCATGGTGTGGTGTACGCATGCCGCGCCACGGGGGATCTCAAAGCCGAGATGAAGGACGGCACGTTCATGGTGCCTGCCATGTCCGGCAAAGGTTTCGGGTCCAAACTGCTGTCTGGTCCGCCGGTCAATACGGCCTACGACTGGGTGCAGAACGAAACGGCGGTATCGATCCCATGACCGATTTCTCCGCCAACGTTCAGAAACCCGGACTTACTGGTATCGCCCCGACCTACAACGCGGTTACGGCTGCGGACAAGTTCACGGCGATTCCAAACGCGCGGTACATGCTCCACTACAAGAACGGTGCAACCGCGCAGGCCACCGGTGGATCTCCCAACAAGATCACGGATCCGACCACACCGATCCCGGGCAGTTCGTCGGCGTCGGCAGGATTCGCGGATGCGGTAACCCAAGCATCACCGGGTATGACCGCCACTTCCGAGTTCGTCGTGTGGATCGACAACTCCACACGGTTCCGTGATGCTACAGGATTCATCAACATGGTTCACCCCGGAACGTTGACCACGGTCACCGTGGCCATCTTCGGGCCGTTCTGATCCATCGACAACGGGTTTTAGGAGCACTGGGATGCCACCCATCAAAAACACCTGGGGCCAGAATGACCCCGAAGGCACCATCCGGGTAATCACCACACCGAGCGGGAGCCAATGCTCTGCCGAACGTGTCGGCATGACTGGTCTGGTCCGAGCCGGTGTGCTCACCGAAGGCGACACGCTGACTGATCTCGTGGATAAGAAACACGTTCGCCGAGTTCGTGGGGGGAAGACCGCCGATCACGAACAGATCGACGTTATGTCTTTGGCTCGGGACCCGGAAGCCCTCGGACGCGTGGTCATGCTTGTTGACCGGGTGATGCCGTTCGTGGTCAAAGATCCCGTAGTGCGTTTGCATTTCGTGGAATTCACCGAACGTGCGCCGGACGGGGCGATGACCCGACGCCTGACCGACGAGGAACGGGCCACTGAAATCGAGATCAGTGGATCGTGCATCTGGACCGATCAGATTCCTCTCGAAGACAAAATGTTCATCTTCAACTGGGCGGTGGGAGGTTCGGCCGACGCCGAGCGATTTCTGTCACAATCCGAGGGTGCTGTGGCAGATGTGGCAGATGGCAAGGGCGTATCACGTCCGCCCAAGCGAACTACTCGCGCTAAGTAAAGATTCATACCTGTCGTTCTCAGTGGACCGTGCGGTGTGGTTGTTCGGCCGGTCCGTGGAATATGACATGGATCAAGCTGAGGCTGCACTTCCGGAAAAAGCCGATCGGGCACGACGCACTGCCGCGCGTACTGCGGTGTTTGACGCATACATGCATTCCGGGGATGAGTCGTCACGGGCTGCACCAGTTCAAAAGGGACGGTTCGCCGATCCCATGGTTGCAATCAAGGCGAGGAATCAATCCGGGAGGTAGGTGCAGATGGCTGGCAACTCCACCCTGGGGACGATCCGGGGTAAGATTCAAATCGACTACGATGGTGCCGGGGTTGCACGAGCCGTCAGCGATCAAAACAAGCTGAAGGCGTCTGGCGGATCAACGTCCACGGCATTGAAGACGGTCAGTACAGCTGCGCTTGGTGCTGGGCTGGCCATCGCGGGTGGATTTGCTGTCGCCATCAATGCTGCGGCTGATTTCGAAAAAGGCCTGTCCAACATCAAGGCTGTTACCGGTGCGACAGCCAACGAGATGGAAGCGTTGCGGAAGAAAGCTCTCCAGCTTGGAGCCGATACGAAGTTCAGTGCTGGTGAAGCCGCACAGGCCATGGAAGAATTGGCCAAGGCCGGCATTTCGACCACTGACATCCTGAACGGTGCTGCGGATGCGACAGTGGCCTTGGCGGCTGCCGGGGACATCGCATTGCCCGAAGCGGCGACTATCGCAGCCAATGCGATGAACCAGTTTGGGTTGGCGGCTAAAGAACTTCCCAAGGTTGCCGATCTGATCGCTGGCGCGGCCAACGCATCGGCCATCGACGTGCACCAGTTCGGATTCTCGCTGTCACAGGTTGGTGCGGTTTCTCACCTTGCCGGTATCAGCTTCCGGGATACGGCTACGGCAATCGCCTTGCTCGGTAACGCTGGCATCGTCGGATCTGATGCCGGAACGTCATTGAAGACAACTCTACAAAACCTGATTCCAACGACCAAGACGCAAATCGCATTGGCTCGGGAACTGGGCATCATCACATCCGATGGGGCCAACCGTTTCTTCGACGCGACCGGCAAAGCCAAGTCGTTGGCCGAAATTAGCCAGGTGTTGCAGGACGCAACGAAAAACTTGACCAAGGAACAAAAGCTGGCAGCGTTGTCAACGTTGTTCGGGTCCGATGCGATTCGGGCGGCTGCGGTACTGGCAGACAATGGCGCTGCCGGTTTCAACAACATGGCGTCCGCGATGGACAAGGTCAAGGCGGCCGACGTTGCAGCCACCAAGATGGACAACTTCAAAGGTTCCCTTGAACAGTTGAAGGGTTCTCTAGAAACCTTGGGCATCATCGTGGGTTCCGCGTTGTTGCCTCGGTTGCGATCGGTCATCGACACCTTCACCAAGTGGGCCAACGCGTTCTCCAATCTCTCACCCCACACCCAAAAGACCATTGTGACCATCGTCGGAATCGCAGGTGCGATCCTGATTTTCGTCGGTGTGGTGGGGAAGATCATTGTCGCGATCAACGCATTCCGGGTGGCCTGGGTTGGTCTCAACCTGTCGTTCATCGCCACACCCATTGGTGCCATCATCACGGCGATCGTGATTCTCATCGGCGTGATCATTTATCTGGCGTTGAAGACCAAGTTCTTTGAAACGATTTGGGGAGCTGTCTGGTCATTCCTGAAAACGATCGGAGCGTGGTTCGCCGGACCGTTCGCGAATTTCTTCGTGTCGTTGTGGAACAAGATTGTATCGATCTTCACAGCGATTGCGAATTTCTTCGTATCGATCTGGAACTTCATCGTCGGGTTGTTCACGTTCTACTTCAACATCATCAAAACCATATTCAACTTCTTCGCTCCGCTGGTGCAAGCGGTGTTCGGCCTGATCGTGTCGATCATCCGCCTGGCGTTCTCGATCATAGGCGCGATCATCGCGGTAGGCGTGGCGTTGTGGAAAGCATTGATCCAGCCAGTTCTGGACTTCATTTGGGGATACATCCAGTTCGTCCTCAACACGATCGTGTCAGCCTGGAACGCGGCATGGAACTTCGTGTCATCGGTCATCCAGGCGGTGTGGGGATTCATCGGCCCGTACGTGATCGCCGCTGTCCAAGCGATATACAACTTCATGGTGCCGATCATCAATGCGATCGTGAACTTCTTGACCGGAGCATGGAACTTTATCAAGGACACATCAACGTCGGTCTGGAACGCGATTTCAGGGTTCTTCGTCGGGTTGTGGAACTTCATCGTTGGATTGTTCGTAGGTGCGGTCAACAGGGTCATTGCCATCATCAATGGCGTGAAGACGGTGGTCGATCGGATCAGGCAATTCTTCGATGGGTTGAAGAATGCCGCTTCCGGTGGTGTGGGATCGTTGATCTCGTTCGTGGCTGCGATCCCCGGGCGGATCCTGTCGGCACTGGGCAACCTCGGATCGTCGTTGGTGCAAAAGGGCCGAGATCTGATCCAGGGGTTCATCAACGGCATTGCCGGGATGGCCGGGCGTTTGCGGTCTGCCATCATCAGCTTGCTGCCTGGACCGTTGCGGTCATTCGCCAACTCGTTGGGCCTGGCGTCTCCATCCAAATTGTTCCGGCAGTGGGGCGTGTTCACGGTTCAAGGGTTCATCAACGGCCTGGTGGCGATGCAGTCCCGTTTGCAAGCCGCCATGAACGCCGTAGCCGGCTCAATCGCCGATCCGGGGGTGTTGGGTGCAACCGTGGACGTTCGGGGCTCTGCGGCCACCTCAGGTACCTCTGCGGCGCCTCCCGCACCAACGGTCAACGTACGTCCGCAAGTGGTAGTCGTAGCCGACCTTGGGAACGGCGTGCGTGAGGTTGTTCGCCATACCGTGGCCGAGGAACCAGAGCTGGTCGCATCGTCCAGTGCCAAGGGAACCGAATACCGTGGGTTCTTGTCACCAGGGAGGAGTAAGTGATGGATGCGGCAATGTATTTCGGTCGCCCTGGGGCATTGACCAAGTTGTATGACCCGACCGGAGGAATGCTCGCCACACGGGACATCGGGACCACCACCTTCCAAACCGGGTCTGGTGGCGTGCGAGTGCAAAAAGGATTGAACGGTGTCCGGCAGTACGTGCTCAACTATGGAGCACTGGGTCGGGCATCGTTTGATTACCTCGCACAGTTCCATCAAGGACACATGGGTGTCGGGCCGTTTGTGTTTCTCGATCCCGGACGCCGGAACCTGTTGACAACTAACCAGTCATCGAGTACGAGCGTGACCAATGACACGCGGGACTTCACGGTGTCGGGTGCTGGGGGAACCATCACGTCTGATGCGACCCTCACGACTCCGTTGCCCCGCACGTTGAAATGGTCTTTCGGGACCACCACACCAGCGGCGGCTGGCCTGTCTCTCGATAAGCCGTCGTCGGTGTGGCCTGGTATTCCTGTGACATCGCGTCCGTATACGTTCTGGTGCATGGTGGTCGGTGGGCCGGTCAATCTTCAGCTCTCGTTGAAATGGATGAACCTCGCCGGGGGGACTATCAGCACATCGCTGTCTTCAATGGTGACGACATCGATTACCAACTGGCAGATGGTGTCGTTGCGTGCGTTGACCGTGCCCGTTGGTGCCGTGTGGGTGCAACCTGGTGTTGCGCCGGACGTCTCAACGATTGCATCTGGTGAGTCGTTGTTTTTCTCATCGTTCATGTTGAACGAAGGGGACAACCCTGATGACCGATGGGCGCCTGGCACCGGAGTGTATCCCGTTCAGGTGATGTCTGTTCCTGAGAGATATGGATTCGCGGAACCGGGCATGATGGTCAGTCCGTCGTTGGTGCTTCAGGAGGTGCGTTAATGCCCACCTGGGACGAACTTGATAGCGTGTCGTGGGATGTTCTGTACACGTACGACGATCCGCTACGGGACTACCGGCTGAATGTGGCGTATGGCCTGGGAACGGTCACTCGCGAAGGGCCAACTGTCGCGGTGGATTGGTCCGGGGGCGGGTTCATCATCGACACCCTCGATGCCCCGTTTGCCAAGGACAGATTCGATCGGGGATCGGCGTTCGCTGACACACAGCTCGTGACCAATACCGGGTTCGAGACCAACACTGCGACGTGGACTGGTGTGGGTGGGACATTGGCCCAGTCGAGCACGTGGAAGAAATCTGGATCGTTTTCTGCCCGTCTTACACCCGATGGGATATCGGTTGACAACATCATCTTGAATGATGAGATCCAGATCGTGGCTGGTCGATGGTACAAGGTTGAGGGATGGTTGTTGAGCACGAACGGTGTTACGACAGCCGGAGTGTCCGTCAACTGGTATGACGCTGCGCATGCGTTTCTGTCGTTTTCCTCCCAACTGGCATCTCTCACAGCCAACGTTGAAAGGCAATGGTCGTACTACGCACAAGCACCAGTGAATGCTGCATACGCCCGAGTTCATCCGATCCAAACGGGCACTCAACCGGCAGGCAATCTGTTCTATGCCGATGACGTCAAATTCACCGGTGCTCCGGTGGGATCTATCGGTTGGACAAGCACATCGTTCGGCGACCCATGGACCACGACCGGGTCTGTTTTCTCGGTCAGTGACACCGAAGGATGGATCAGTTCTACCACACGAAACTCAATGCGGTCCGCCATCCTCGCCGGTGTGGTGAACAACGACTATGACGTCATGGCCAAGATACGGGTGCCATCGTTCGCGTTGACCGACAAGATCTCTGTATACCTGTTCGTTCGGTACCAAGACGCAAACAGCCATTGGCGGTACCGATTCGACTTCAATATTGACCAGATCATTGGATGGGGAGTCGAACAGGTCGTTGGTGGTGTGGTCACCGAGATATGGGCTGGGCTGGTGCCTTTGACCACTCACACCATAACCGACTGGTACTGGGTCCGTGCCCAAGGAAATGGGTCGAACATCCGGCACAAATTGTGGAAGGATGGGGTCGCACAGCCGGACGATCCGCTGATCCTTGGGATCACAGACACGACGTACAACGGGTTCCCTGGGGCGATCGGCCTTGGCGTGGTGGTGGCCTCGGCAAACACGACTACATTGCCAGTCAATGTCGAGGTTGGACAGTTCTGGGCCGGTGCAAACGAACTGCTCGACAACGGCAATTCATCGGTCATCAAGTCGTTGGACGACGGGATGCCCCAAGGCGCCACCGATACGACCAACCTGGGCATTGGTGAGGCATCCGCTGCATTGACTTCGCCGATCGGGTCTCGGGCATCTGTGTATTGGTCGACGTTCCGCAATGACCAGCCGTATTCCGACATCGATCGGGACGTCCCCGGTGTGGCTATTTCGTCTGGTGCTGTGACGAGTGATGGTGTGCGCAATGTCCGGATGTTCACCGGGCAGATGGCAGATGTCGTTGTCACCGATGAAGATGTGACGATGAAGGCCGTCAGCCGTAACCGGTTGCGGATGTCTGTACCAGTGCAACCTCCAGCCGTGCATGGGTATTACGAAGGTGGCGAAGCGACATGGGCCATCGGGTACGCGTTGTTCAAGGCCGGATTGTACGTGGCTCCTCCGCCGATTCCGGGGTGTCGGTTCTACCAGCCGATGAGCGGGACATTGCACGTTTACATCCCTGACACCAACAACAAGCCGTTCATGTGTTCAATGGTGGTCTATCAAAGCCCATCCCTTCAGGTGTTCGGTATACCGTCGTTTGTGGACGGACCTTTTCCTGGTACGGCAGCACCAGATGTCCGCTTGGACACCACTGCGGCACGTCGTGTGGATGGCTATGTTCCAAACACATCATTGGCGCCTGGGGATGATTTCTGGTCTCAAACGGCGGCACAGGGGCGGATCGAATATTGGATCCGAGGCGATCCGGTGGATGTCGCCGGATCGATGAACCCCACTGAATCCGTGGTCGGTAGACTGATCATGTTCAATCCGAGCGTGTCTCGATATATCCAACTCGGTGTTGGTACCGCCACTCGATACCCGTCACTCAGTATCAGCGATGGCACCAATTCGCTATTGGCCACCCACACCACGCCGTTGCCGACTGACGGAAAATGGCATTTCCTTGCGGCCTCTTGGGATCTTCCCAACAACTCGTTGTGTCTCGCCATTGATGGCGTAACGCGATCATATCTGGCAGCACCATTGAGTCAAGCCGCCCTTCCTGTGACAGACGACATACAACCTCCCGCCGTTAGTTCCAATGTCCCAATTGCAGAGGTGCGAGTCACATCTGGGCCTCTGGCGTCTAACAAACACTCGGCGTGGGTGCGGGACATCCCATGGTCGCCTGATGTGGTGATGCGTCGATCGTTTCTCACCACACCGGGGATCGCTGAGCCAGCACCAGTCGAGGCGTATGCTCTGATCAGCCGATATGCGCAGGCGGAGTTGGCACGAACAGGATTCGATGACCAGGATCGATTTCAATACCTTCCACTGTCGTATTTCGGGGAGGCCGCTCAACAACTGGTGGTCGAATCGCTGTCGACAACGACCAACCTGGGACGGGATTTCAAACCGGTCCGAGAGGTCAACCGGACATACAACTTTGTCACTGTGAAGTACAAGCAAACCGAGGTTCAAGAGGTATTCGTCAAGGTGTATGAGAGTTCAAACCTCATTGCCTTGAACCCGGGAACGACGGTTCTCGAATTGGCGACGAACAAACCGGCTGTTGAAGTGCGAAACTCCAATGCGCCTTTCACGGTGTTGGATGGTTCGACATTGGCTGCGTCTCCGCCATCGGATTCAAACGCCATCAACTACATCACGGCGAACACCTCGATAGATGGGTCGGGGACGTATGCCACTTCGGCAAACCTGATAGTCACGATCACGGCGTGGGATCCTGGTTCTGTCACGTTGTCAATTCTGAACATCTCCGGAAGTATTCTGTACGTCAGCAATAACGTCAACCTTCCGGCATTGGGGGTCGCTGCGAAGGCATTGACTGCGGTTGATGCTACGGTTACTGCGCAGAACAACGCATCGATCGTACAACGTGGACCTCGGTTGCTGGAAGCCGATATGCCAGCGATCACGAATAACATCGATGCCCTTCGGGTAGCCAATGAGTTGGTTGCTCGATTGGGGTTTCCTCGGACAACGTTCACGTCTACCGCGTTTGGGGATCCTCGTCGGAACCCAACCCAACTCGTGAACGTATCCGATCCAGACAAGACCAACCTGTCTGGAACGTTCCGGATCACCGGAGTGAGTAACACCCAACGACAGGAAGATCTCGACCAACGGATATCCGGAGAACAGGCATGGCCGGTGTTCGTGTGGGGCGTCAGCAATTGGGGCGAAGCCGTATGGGGAGAGGATTAGATGGCAACAACCACAACCCCGGTTCTCGGCTTGGTGAAACCCACACCAGGAACCGCTGAGCCATATAGCCGGGCAACTGAGAATGCGAATCTGGATGCGATCGACTCCGCCGTCGGAACGAAAACGTCCAAGTTCACCACAACTACGGTGGGCAATACGACAACCGAGACGTCGGTCATGTCGGTGTCCATTCCGGCCAACCCCCCGCAGGGCTCGATGTACCACATGCGGGTGTGGGGCACGTATGACAACGTAGCGTCGGCCACCAACTTCACGGTTCGGGTGAAGATAGGTGGATCGCAGTTGACAGCGGTCACAGTGAATACTCCGGCATCCGCACAGACGTTCAGTGGACTGTCCATCAACTTCGATGTCGTGGTAGCCACCACTGGAGCAGCCGGTACTTGGCGTGGTGAGTTGTGGGGCATCAAATCTGACAGTGCATCGGGTACGGGTCCACTGTTGGCCATTCCTGGTTCAGCCTTGACGAAGGATCAAACCGTCGCCAACAACATGGAGATAACCATTCAATGGGCAGTCGCCAATGCTTCAAACGTCGTGCGTATTGACGGCGGTATCCACCGGCGACTGACTAATTCATAGACAAGGCTGGCATGTTGAGTGAAGAATTCCGCACTCCCCCCCGTGTTCCGCGACGTCGTGTTGTTGGGCCTGGGCACCTTCATGCTGTTTTGGCAGACGGTGATCGTGGAACCGGGCAAAGCAAGCGCATTAATCATCGGCGCAGCCCTGGCATGCTTGGGCATCACCACCGGATTCGGGATCCACAGTCTGCGCAAAGCTGGCAACTCCGAAACCCCGGATACTCGCGCATCGTCATCATCGTCTCAATCTGCGTCCCCATCGCAATCGCAATCGCCTATGTAATCCGGGTGGTACTCGATGGAATCGGGTGGTAAGCGGATGCCCAACCGACCTGTAAGGTTGTGGCAAACTGCATTGAGCAGCGTGATTGTTCTGATCGTGCTGTTCTTTTGCGGTTTTTGGTATGTGAATCGCGTCGTAGAACAGTCAAATCATCGATGGTGTGGGTTGCTCGTTCTATTGGATGACCGCAATCAGAAATTGCCTGAACCATCGGATCAAGAAACAGCGAAATTTCGACGCGAAATCCACGACCTTCGAGTGGGATATCGGTGTTGAGGGAGGGGCGATGTATCAATACGTCCAAGTAGGACTCGGTCAGGTTGGCAGCCCGGACACCATGAACGGCGTGGGGAACCAGGTTCAATCATTGTCCGCTCCTGGATGGCAGCCATTCACTCCGGTGTTCACGACTTCGGGAACGCAGCCGACGATTGGCAACGGTGTCTACGTCGGACGATACCGGCGTGCGTCCGGTAGTGACCTCATCATCGCCGAGGCCAAGTTCACTTTTGGATCGACAACCGCCGTTGGAACAGGATCAATTTATCTCAGTCTTCCTGTCCCAGCATCGGCTGGGGCATTGGCTTTTCCCAGCATGGGTGCCGCGAGAATTTTGGATGCCAGCTCGCAATTTTGGTCGGCTGTGGCGTATCTGGATACCGCGACTCGAGTGGCATTCATCGGAAACTCGGGAGGAGTAACAAATAGTTGGACTGCATGGGCGGTCAATGACGCATTCGCCTATTCGATCCAATATGAACCAGCGTAGAGGGGAGACAAGCGTATGAGAATCAGCGGGATTCCGTACGTGCAAGGCCGAAACCGGTACAACGATCCGGACGGCACCAAGTACGGGATCGCGATCCACAACACCAGTAACAACGCCTCAGCATTGGCGGAAGCGTCGTATGCCACGCGACGGACTGATGGTGTGTCGTCACATCTGTATGCAGATCGTACGGCGGTCATCCAGTCCATCGACACCAAAGACAAGGCGGGACACGCCGGATCGGCCAATGGCAACAACCATGGTGTGGCTGTCGAGATCACGGGTACCAATGACAAGTCTCGTCAGTGGTGGATCGACAACGTGAACTGGACGCTTCTCGGATCGTCGCTAGCGCAAGTCTGCCGGGCGTATGGCATCGCGGTGCGCCGGGCGTCCGTGTCCGAGATGCAATCAAATCCCAAGGTGAAGGCGTTTTACAGTCATGACGACATGCGCCGGGCGTGGGGTGGTACCACCCACACCGACCCCGGGGGAAACTTCCCATGGGATTATCTCTTCGGTGCAATCAACCGGGCACTTGCCCCGCCTCCGGTATCATCCGGAGTTCAAGGAGATGATGACATGAAATTCCTGGCCCAAGATGGAGATGGAAACGTCTACGTCTGTGACTTCATTCACTCCCGGTGGGTGGACAGCCCGCAACATCTGGGGGACATCGTTTACCTATCCGGCCAGTACGGAGTGGATCTCACTCCGCATGCCGGGGGTGAGAGCGTCGAGTGGACGGCCGACGGCATCCGCAAGGGATGGGTCGAAGAGGCATTCGGGGTGCTGGTCGGTCCCCGTCCTCCGGTAAAGGAGTAACCCATGGGGAAGTTCCGATTGCTCCGTGACCCGGTGTGGTACACAAATCTGTTGGCCGCGCTGGTAATGTTGATATCCACATTCTTCGTTCCACTCGCCATCGACCAACAGGGTGCCGTTAACGCGGTCGCTCTGGCCCTCGCGGCCATCTGGTCATCGTGGCGCGTGAGCGATGGACAACTGGCGTTGGTCGTCGGTCTGTTCAAGGCCATCATCGCGGTGGGGATTTCGTTCGGCCTCCATCTGATCGATGTCCAACAGTTGGTCATCATGACCGTGGTGACTGCTGTGGGTTCTGGGTTCGTACGGACTCAGGTGGGTGCACCCCTTCCGCCTCCGCCATCCACAGCCAATCCCGTCACTCCGGTTGGCGGGGGTCCCCTCACCCGTTGACCGGCTACCTGCCCCCGGATCGTCGTCCCTCCCGCGATGGTCCGGGGGCAGAGTAGTATCCGAATCAGTTACGTTCGGCCTTGTGATAGCTCGTCAACTCCCCCACCCCGGGGGATTCTGAAACATCTTCGGGGTATTTTCTCGTGGGACAAGGTTGATGCCGAAGGTGTCGAACAACGCTCGGCTGATAGACGCACGCCATCCACGTTTCCTTTTCCCACACGCATGCACGATGTTGCCCCGGTGGGGGTGACGCGACCATGCGCCTCCGGCTTCCTTGCAATATCCTGGGCATGTTGGTTCGGTGTTCGCTTTTGGAATTGGATAGATCCCGACTAACCGGCCGACATCACCATCGGTGTATCGATCGCGAATCTGACGTGCTTCCTGGGGTGTGGTTGCGTAAACCATGACTACGAAGGGCATTCATTCGCTCCGTAAGACGTTGGCACGTGCGCGCCGGGTGGTTGGATGGGTCGACACACGATAACGCCTTACGGACCGGCTCACGGCGATTTGACACTGGGGCAGCGTAAGGCATACGGTGGCTTCACTACCGATCAATATCGAGGGGAATGATCCACATGGCGCGTCGTCGGGCGGCAGCACCCGTTGTCGAGGAAGTGTTCGAAGAGGTCGACGAGATCGAAGAGTTGGACGATCCGGCCGAGGAGGACGTGGACGATCTGGAAGAGCTCGAGGACGCAGAGCCCGAGCCGGCTCCGGTCCGCAAGCGCACCACCAAGACCGCACCCGCGAAGGCCGCCAAGGCGACCCCGGCCAAGCCGGTCAAGCGGGCACCGGTCGAAACGTCCGAGTCATCGGAGTACGATTCCAACTGGCTCGCGTCGTTCATCAGCGAAGAGACCGGGGTCGAGTATGATTCGCGCGGTATCCGGATGCTCCTCCGGAAGCTGGCCAAGGATGGCGCATTCGCTCGTGAAATCGGCACCGATCGGAGCCGGTACGTGTTCCCCAAGGGCGCCAACGACCCGATCGTCCGGCGGGTCATCAAGATGGTCAAGTCCGGCGAGGCTACGTCGATCAAGCGTGAGGGGTTGGACACGGTTAAGGCCGCCAAGGCCATCAAGACCGCTCCCGCCAAGACAGCTCCGGCCAAGGCTGCGAAAGCCGCCCCTGCCAAGGCCACCACCGCACGTCGCCGCACCCGAGCAGCGGCGGAGTAACGTCCGTTCGGTCTGGGGACGGATGGGGAACGGCGAGCGTCACAAGCGATTGTAACCCCGGGTGTCTGCCCCGTATGGTGGTCCCTACGGGTGGGTATGCACGGGCATGCGGGTAGTCAAACGCATTAGATGATGCGATGACCCGTTCTCGGGAGGGCAATTCGGCTTCGGTCGGGTTGTCCTCCCTTTTTGCAGAGGGTATGATGGACGTGGATGGAAACCGAGGAAGGGGAATCATGAGACCAATCGTCATCGTGGTGTTTGCTTCATTGCTGATGGGGATGCTCACGGCATGCGACCCCAAGACATGTACCGGTATGAACGCCGATTGTACGGTTGCTCCGGTAGCACCAGCACCCGTGCAAACTGAGAAACAACCGGGTGCCACTGGGAAGCCCAACCCGAAGCCAGGTGACCCCAAGCCACCCGAACCCACACCATCGAACGTGAGATACGCGATAACGATGGAGTGTACGTGGAAAGGCGCACGGTGGATGTACATCACGCCGTGGATCGGGCAAAACCCCGTTAGGGGAACACCATTTGAGCGAAAGTACAAAGAGGAACGTGATCCGGGCGCAACTGGGGGGACATGGAGCGAGACGTACAGCGTGCCGCCTGACACCATCGTTGCGATTCAATGTGACCCGCGTGAAGCACCGGCTGGTTTGAGCCAATGTCGGATCAAGAACTTCGGAACTCAGATGGATTACCGACAGGTGACCAATGGAGCTGTTCATTGCACAGGCCGCACGCCCAAATGAGATGTGATAAGGTGGGGTCATGAGGGGAAGCATCACAACAACGTCAATCGCACTGGTGATCGTCGGATTCCTGTCCATGGGCAGTTATGCCAAGTGTGGGGATCCCGGTCCGGCTGGTCCTGGTGGCGAAGGTGACCAGACCATCGTTACCGATCGGACCAATCTGGACAACGGGTTGCCCGGGTGTGAAAAGATTGGCGGACCGACGAGCAAGTGCCGCCGCGTACGGATCTGCGTGAAGAGCGGGGGTTGCAACGACTACGCGCCGAGCGAGGTTGTGGATTGCCCGGTCGGAGCGCAATGGCCGAAGTGCAAAAATTGACCTGTTGACGTGACGGGCTGGATGCTCGTACGATAGGTGTGGGCATCCAAACCGAGGAGGACGACATGGCGATCAACCTGGACGACATCGACGCGATGGACGTCACGCACATCGATCCGGACACTGAAGTTGCCAGGCGGCGGAGTGACGTGACGGCACGACTGGCCAACCACGCGCGTACCGCGACGTACCAGGCACCGGTCAACCACGCAACCCCGAAGATGATCGGGTACGTGATGGTCCTCCTTCGCAAGTTGGCCACCCACAACCCCAGTGTGGAAGCCATCGCACGCGAATGGTGGATGCGGCACGCAATCTGCGACACCGACGACGCAACGCGCGTGATCGGGTCTGATCTCCCGTTCGACAAGGTGTCGGAAACCATCACGAAGCTCAAGGGTCACCTGGACGCACCCGCTCAGATGGCCGTGGAGGCGACGGAACCCCCCACACCATCCACACCGATCGTTGACGGCCGTTCACCGTTCCACGTGGCTCTGGAGGCCGTTCCCGAGGGTCGCTACGCGTTGCCCGTGTTGAACGACGATGGCACGCCGGACGGGGACAAGCACCGGTATTTCAAGGTCGCGGTTGGCAAGCGGTCAAACCGGAAGTACATGGTCGAAGGGCACGGCGGGGGCAACGGCGATCTGTCGTGGGGCGGCCTGGTTCCGTTCGAGCATGGTGCCCTCGCCATCGCGCAACGCCTGGCCGCTGGGTGGTCCGACGCGATGGTGTTGTTCGGCCTCAAAACGTCGCACTGCGGGGACTGCGGCCGGTCGTTGACCAACGACGAGTCGCGCCGTGTGGGGATCGGTCCGTACTGCCGGGGCAAGTCCATCTGGGCCGGTATGCCGTGGTACGACGGGGACACCCCGACCGAGGACGCTCGGGCCAAGGGTGAAGATCGTCGGAAGGATCACTCGGCGTGCACCCACCCGCGTACCGCTGCCGGACGTGCGGCCTGCCGGAAGGACCGTGGTTGAGAATCAACCGAACGGATGAGGTGCCCGCCTTGCGCGGGCCCTCGTCGTAAGGTTATAGTCTTCCCATGACAACGACGCGGATCAACCACACCGGGCACAACCACCCGAACACCACGGCTGCCCGTACGGCGTGCCGGAACGAACTTCGTGCGGCTGACGCTGCGATTGACACGCACTACGCGATGATTCCGGTTGCGGACTCTGTATTCGCGCCATACCGGCCGATCACCCCGAATCTGTTGGGCACTCCGAAATGCCGTTGCTGCGGCAACATCGTTACCGGCTCGGACATCGTTGGGCCTAACGTATACGGCGCATGTGGTCCGACGTACTGCCATTACGCGGACGCCAACTGACGCTCACGCTCGTGGGTTGACAACCCGTGTAACATCGTTCATACCCGGGCGGGCACCCGGGGAACCGAGGAAGGGGACCACCTCCATGGACAGTCGTGCAGTCGCCGATGCATTGGGCACCGACACCAAAACGTTGCGCCGGTTTCTCCGGTCATCGACCTCATCAGCTGAGCCGGTCGGATCAGGCGGACGGTACGTGTTCAATCCTGACCAACTTCCCACCATGCGCACAGAGTTCGAGGCGTGGTGCGTGTCAGGCGCCAACAAGCCGGCTGCGGTTAGCCAGGTGAAACGGGGACGCCGGACCGGTCGCACCCAGGCGGAACGTGACGCAGCCGTGTGGGCCGAAGAGGGCGACATCGTGTTGCCCGACATCCGGAACCCTGCCGTTCGCCAGGCCGTACGTGCGGCTGCCAACGCCCGAGTGGAACGTCTGGAATCGTTGCTCCGGGATCGTGGCCTGCACGTCTCACAGATGCGTGACCGAGTGCTTGCGTGACGACGCGTGGCACCTCACGGCGGACTGGCCCCTATGCCATTGGAGGATGGTGTGGGGGCCTTTCTGCGACCCATTTCCTCGAAGACGCAATCCTAGCATGGCAGGCGCATGCTGGTGCCCGTAGATTCGCCGCTAGACCTCAACCTTTCGTCTTACGAAGACTTGACCGAAAAGGGGAGGTGCGGTTCTCCGGAGGCGGGTAACGTAGTTGGTGTGAGGGGAACGGAATTCCCCCGGAACCGAGGAGGACACCATGAACGCCACCTACGCGATCGTCACCCCCGACAACTACGCGACCATCGACAAGGGCGCGTTGGTTGAGATCCGCACCGCCAAGGGCGACGTGACCGAAGGTCAATTCGTTTCGATCAACACCAAGGGGATCAACGTCAAGACGGACACCGGGCGGATGGTTTCCCGATCGCTGAACGCGGTTGCCCAGGTGGCGCTGATCCACACCACGCCCAACACTCCGGCTGACCTGTTCGTCGATGGCGTGACCTACACGGCGGCTGCGGTTGCGGCGGCTCTGGACATGTCGGCCTACGACCTGCGGGTTCAGCTGCGGACGCTGGGCATGGGCGTTGGTAAGGGCCGGAAATACGGGTTCGACGCTGCCGACGCGCGGACTGTGTACCGGGCCGTGAAGGCTGGTCTGGACGCGTAACGTACGACCCTGGGGGCTTCGGCCCCTTCATGGGGCCTGATGGTGGAAATGACTGGACCGGACCTCCATGGAGGCCGCGCTGGTCATCCGAGTCCGATGCTCGGCAGGCCACAAAGAACCACCCGAAAGGATGAGGCGCGGCGCTGAGATGCGACCCCTCACCTCTGGTATGGTTCTCACACCACACACCGAGGAGGCCACAAATGCGAATCACCACCACCCACGCGAAGTTCGGGTCCGCCGTTGTCGTTGGCGCGATCGCCGCGTACCAGTCGTACTTCCACATGCACGAGCTGATCATTGCGTCCAACCAAGACAAGTACGGGGCGGAATGGTTGCTCCCGTTGTCGGTGGACGGGATGGCGCTGACGGCCACGGTCAACATCATCGAAGCCAAGCGGAAGGGCCGGAAGCCTACCGTGACCACGTGGATCTCCCTCGGTGTGGGTGTGGTGGCGTCTCTCGCAGCCAACGTGATGTCGGCCTGGAACGATGGCGGGGTGGCGCGTGTGGTGGCTGGGTGGCCTGCGATCGGGGTTATGCTCGTGATCGAGATGTTGGCTCGCAAGGGCAAGGTGGCCGATGGTCCGGTGGACACCTCGGTGCTGTCGGATGACGAGATCCAGTCGGTGGTCAAACCCCGGCGTGGTCGTCCGGCCACGGAGACTCGCGCGATGGCGGACCGGATCTGGCTGTCCAACCCGACTCTCACCACGGCGGACGTCGCGAAGCGGTTGGGCATCTCGCCCGGTCGGCTCGCGGAAGTCATGCGGCTGACGAAGGTGTGACCGAAAGGATGAGGTTGGGGCCTTGTGCCCCACCTCACGCGGAGCTTAGGATGGACACATGACAAACCACACGGGCCACGGACACCTCAACACCCCCGCTGACCGCGCGGCCTGCCGACGTTTCATGGCTACTCATGATGGCATGGACGCTGTGACTTTCCGGGTTGCGCAACG
>WNGA01001012.1_pt1 | contig 56004 bp, 51 predicted proteins | sample 5400061 | NCBI WGS metagenome assembly WNGA01 (sample SAMN13153366, study PRJNA577476) | soil metagenome | isolation source: 100 cm soil or saprolite under grassland replicate 2 | place: USA:California | collected 2016-06-15
TGCGGCGCTTCGAGAAGGGATACGTCGACGCGCTGATGAAGGCCTGCGACAACAACATCTCCGCCGCGGCCCGCAAGGCGGGGATGGATCGCTCGAACTTCAAGCGCGTGCTGCGCAAGTACCGCAGCGACGTCGAGCCAGACGTCGACGACGAGGGCGGGGACCGCGCGACGGGGTAGGGTCGCAGGACCCTTCCAGCGGAAGCGCGCGGTGATCTGGGGACCGACGCCCCGCGCGCTGCGACCGTTCGCCGCGGGCGCGGGTTCGCCACCCCGGCCCCCGATCGGCTAACAATTAGCGAAATCCTCTGGGGGAGGGGTCATGGTCCACTCGTCGCGGGTCGCGATCATCACCTTGGTCACTGCCGCCCTCTGCGCCTGCAGCGGCGCAGCCGACGGGAAGGCCGCGTCGCCATCCACCACGGGCGTGGCGTGCGCCCCCGGCAAGCTGGCGCTGCCGCCCGGGAGAGCCGGGGCGATCCAGGCGGGCAGCGTTCCGATGTCCGTGGCGGTGGCCGACCTCGACGGCGACTCGATCCCGGACCTCGTGACCGCCGACTCGGGATCGAGCGCGGTGAGCGTGATCCTCGGAAACGGAGGCGGGACCTGGCGCGGGGAGGCGGAGTTCGTCGGCCAGCGCCCCTATTCCGTGGCGATCGGTGACGTGAACGGAGACGGGACGCCGGACGTCGTGACCGCCAACAATTCCTCGAGCGACGTGAGCGTCCTCCTCGGCAACGGGGACGGGACCTTCCAGCCGCAGAGGGCGTTCGGCGTGGGCGGCTACCCGTACTCGGTCGCGATCGGCGACGTGAACGGCGACGGGAGGCCGGACCTCGTCGTCGCGAACTCGTACAGCAACATGTCGACGTTCCCGACCCCGCCTTCCACGGTGAGCGTCCTCCTCGGGAACGGCGACGGGACCTTCCAGCCGCAGGCCGTCTTCGCCGTCGGGAACACCCCGTACTCCGTCGCCGTCGGGGACGTGAACGGGGACGGGAAGCCGGACGTCGTGACCGCCAACAATTTCTCGAGCGACGTCAGCGTCCTCCTCGGCAACGGGGACGGGACGTTCCAGCCCCAGCAGCGGTTCCCTGCTCCCTCGCCGCGGGCGGTCGCGATCGGCGACGTGAGCGGGGACGGGAAGCCGGACCTCGTCACCGCAGGGGGGAACAAGGCGACCGTCCTCCTCGGCAACGGAGACGGCACCTTCCAGCCGGGCGTGACGTACGCGGCGGGAGGCGACCCGCGGTCGATCGCGATCGGCGACGTGAACGGGGACGGTTCCCCCGATCTCGTCACCGCCAATTACGGGGCGACCTCCGCGAGCTTCCTCGTCGGGAACGATTACGGGGGCTCCGTGAGCGTCCTCCTCGGGAACGGGGACGGGACCTTCCAGCCGCAGGCTATCTACGCGGCGGGGCAAGGCGCGAACTGCGTCGCCATCGAGGACGTGAACGGGGACGCGCAGCCGGACCTCGTCGTCGCCAACGTCGGCGCGAGCACGGTGACCGTGCTCCTCGGGAACGGGACCGGGATCTTCCCCGATCCGCTGCCTGCCCCGCTTGCCGGAGGGGCCAGGGCCGTCGCGTTCGGCGACGTGAACGGGGACGGCAAGCTGGATGTCGTGGCCGCCAAGGGGAGCCGGAGCACCCTGGGCGTCGTCCTCGCGGACGGGGCCGGAGGCTTCCGGCCGGAGGTGAGCTACCCGGCGGGCTCGGGCGCGTACCAGGCGGCCATCGGTGACGTGAACGGGGACGGCAAGCCGGACCTCGTGGTCGCCAACAACTCCGCCGACACGGTGACCGTCCTCCTCGGAAACGGCGGCGGGACCTTCCTGCCCCCGACGACGGTCGCCGCGGGGCAATATCCGGCCTCCGTCGCGATCGGCGACGTGAACGGGGACGGCAAGCCGGACCTCGTGACCTCCAGCAACGGGATCGGGGTGTGCGTCGTCCTGGGGAACGGCGACGGGACGTTCCAGGCGCCGCGGACGTTCCCGGCGACGCCCCCGTACCAGATCGCGATCGCGGATGTGAACGGGGACGGCAAGCCGGACCTGGTGACCTCCGGCACCGGGATCGCGGTGAACGTCCTCCTCGGGAACGGGGACGGCACGTTCGGGGCGCAGACCCCGGTGGGGAGCCAGCCGGGAAAGTTCGCCGTCGGCGATCTGGACGGCGACGGCAGGACCGATCTCGTGGTCGCCAACTTCGGCTCGGACACGGTCACCGTGCTCCTCGGGACGGGGGACGGCACGTTCGGCCCCGCTACGAGCTACCCGGCGGGCGTCAACCCGGCCTCGGTCGTCATCGGAGACATCGACGGGGACGGGAAGCCGGACCTCGCGACTGCAGGCGGCAGGACGGTGAGCGTCCTCCTCGGCAGGGGGGACGGGACGTTCCGGCCTCCGGCGACCTACCTCTCCGGCTGGGCGTCCGGAGGCGTGATCGGGATCGCGATCGCCGACGCGACCGGCGACGGGAAGGCGGACATCATCGCGGCCGGATCCGCGGTGCTGGTGCTTCCCGGAAGGGGCGACGGGACCCTCGACGCCCAGGCGGTCGTCGCCGGCGCGGCCGTCGACGCCGCGATCGGGGACGTGAACGGGGACTCGAAGCTGGACCTCGTCGCCGTCCGCATCCTCGGCACGGGCGCGAGCACGGTGAGCGTGTTCCTCGGAAACGGCGAAGGCGCCTTCCAGCCGCAGGGGACCTACGCGGTCGGGCTGGCCGCCTCCTCCGTGGCGCTGGGAGACCTGGACGGGGACGGCCGTCTCGATCTCGTGACCAGCAACACCGGATCCGTGAACGTCCTCCTTGGAAACGGGGATGGAACCTTCCGGAGCGAGGCCACCTACCCGGTGGGATCCTACACGAGGTCGGTCGCGATCGCGGACGTGAACGGCGACGGGATCGCCGACCTCGTGACCGCGAGCTGGGGCGCGCAGCCCGAGACGAAGGCCTTCTGGAACGGGACCGTGGGCGTCCTCCTCGGGAACGGGGACGGGACCTTCCAGCCTCGAGCGGACTACGTGACGGGGATCTACCCGCAGTCAATCGCCGTCGCGGACCTGGACGGCGACGGGAAGCCGGACCTCGTCACCGCGAACGCCGTGTCGAACGACGTGAGCGTCCTCCTCGGGAACGGGGACGGGACCTTCGGGCTCCCGACGAGCCATCCGGTGGGGAGCAGCCCGTACTCGGTCGCGATCGGAGACGTCGACGGCGACGGGAAGCTGGACCTCGTGACTGCCAACGCAGGAGACGACACCGTGAGCGTCCTCCTCGGAACCGGCGACGGCTCCTTCGAGCCTCCGGTGAGCTACCGGGTGGCATCGCTCCCGCGCAAGGTCCTCATCGCCGACATGAACACGGATGGGAAACCCGACCTCGTGACCGTCAACACCTGGGCCAACTCGGTCGAGGTCCTGCTCGGGCGCGGCGACGGCACGTTCGATCCGTACCCGTTCCTGCTGCCGCTGACGCCCACCGCGTTCGCGGTCGGCGATCTGGACGGCGACGGCCGTCCGGACCTCGCCGTGTTCGGCGACGGCGCCCTGCTCCCGCTCCTCTCCACCTGTCTGCCCTGAGCCGGGCGCACCGGGGGAGGCGCAACCTCCCGAGCGCCGTCTATGGAAACAGCGCCTCGGGGAGCCTCGCGTTCGTCGTCGCCTTCTCCGTGTCGAAGCGGAGCAGCGCTGCGTCCTTCGCGAAGACCTCGACGGCGCGCGGGAACCAGTCGCCGCCGAGCGGCGAGCCCCAGCCGAGGAGCCGCACGTCGAGGAGCTCCTTCCCCTCCGCCGACACGAGCCGGAGCGGCTGGAACCCGTCCTTCTCGACGAAGAGGAGGGGCTTCGCCTCCTTGGAGCGCCCGCCCACCACGTACGCGATCCGTCCGTCGAACCGGCCCAGCGTCGCCGCGCCGAGGGCGACCCCGCGCCGCGCGAGCACCGCCGCGTAGGCACCCCCCGCGTCGCCGGCCGTCGCAGTCGCGAGGAGCGCGCAGGCGGCGCGCACGAGCGCCGCAGCCGCCGGCACCTCGGCGAGCGGACCCGTGAGCTTCGCGTCGCGGACTGCGACGAACGGCCGCTGCCCCTCGGGGACGTCGGCGGCCGCGATCTCGAGCCGGCAGCGGCCCGGGACCTTCATGAGGAAGCGAGCCGACGCGCTCGCCTCCCGTCCCGTGGCGCGGACCCCCGCCACGCCGGCGAGCCGCTCCGCCGCTGCGCCGCGCGCGACGAGCGTCCCCTGCACCTCGAGCGTCTCGAGCGCGAGCGCGGCCCGCCGCTCGCCGAGCCGTCGAAGGATCCCGCTGACGGGCAGGACGTACGCCGCCGCGGGGAGCGCAGCGACGAGCGCGAGCACGACCGCGGCGTGGCGCGCGCGTCTCATCGCACCACCTGGCGCAGCCACTCGCGCAGCTGTGGCGCGAGCTCAGGGCGCTTCAGCGCGAAGGCGACGTTCGCCTTGAGATAGCCGAGCCGGTCGCCCGCGTCATAGCGATCGCCTTCGAAGCGGTAGCCGAGGAGCCCGTGGTCGCGCGCGAGCACGGCGAGGGCGTCGGTGAGCTGGATCTCTCCACCCACCCCCGGCTTCACCTGCTCGAGGACGTCGAAGATCGCGGGCGGCAGCACGTAGCGGCCGATGACCGCGAGGTTCGAGGGCGGATCCTGCTTCGGCTTCTCGACGAGCTGCTCGATCCGCACGGTGCGATCGTCGAGCGCGCGCCCCGCCGCGATGCCGTAGAGCGAGGTCTCCTCGCGCGGGACCTCCATGAGCGCGATCGTGCCGAGCCCGTGGCGATCCCAGCAGTCGGCGAGCTGCTTCGCCCCGGGCACCGGCGCGTCGATGATGTCGTCCCCGAGCATCACCACGAACGGCTCGTCTCCGACCACGTCCTTCGCGCACAGCACCGCGTGTCCGAGCCCGAGCGGCTCCTGCTGCCGGACCGTCACGACGCTCGCCATCTGGGCGATGGCGCGCATCTGGCGCCGGAGCTCGCTCTTGCCGGTCCGCTCGAGGTGCGCCTCGAGCTCGCCCGCGATGTCGAAGTGATCGACGATCGACTCCTTGCCCCGGGCGACGACGAGGATGACGTCGCGCACGCCGGCCGCCACCGCCTCGGCGATGATGTACTGGATCGTGGGGGTGTCCACGATCGGCAGGAGCTCCTTCGGGACCGCCTTGGTGGCGGGCAGGAAGCGCGTCCCGAGGCCCGCCGCGGGGATCACGGCCTTGCGGATCTTCTGGGTCGCCATGGGGCGGGAATGTACTACCGCTCCGCGCGCTCCGCCGCGGTCTTGCAGTCGATGCAGAGGTCGGTGACGGGACGGGCGCGGAGCCGCGCCGCCGCGATGGGGCGGCTGCACGCGGAGCACTTCCCGAACGTCCCCGCCTCGAGGCGGCCGAGCGCGTCCTGGACCTTCCCGATGAGCTTCCGGTCGCGGTCGCGCAGGCGGAGCGACCAGTTGCGCCCCTCCTCGACCGTGGCGCGGTCGTTGGGATCCGGGATCTCGTCCCCCGGCTCGCCGGCCATCTCGTGGACGGCCTTCTCGCCGTGGCCGACGAGCTCGGCGAGCTGCCCCTCGAGAACGCTGCGATAGTGCTCGACCTCGCGCTTGCGCATGGGAGACCTCCATCCTCCGCGCCTCAGACGCTACCGCGATCCTCGGCGGGCGCGAAGAGGCCAGATCGCGTCCTTGCGGGGGACGCTCCCTCTCCGTATCCTCGGCGGGTGCACCCACGGACCCTCGTCGCCGTCGGCGCGCTCCTCGCCGGAAGCGCCGTCGCGTCCGATCCGATCCCGGCCGGCGGGATCCCCGACATCGTCGGACCGCGCACCCTTGGCCTCTCCGCCGCGATCGGCACCGCAGCCGGCAACGACGGGCTCTACGTCAACCCGGGCGCCATCGCCGCGCGCAGGCGCTACTCGGTCGAGACGGGGCTCCTCGTCGATCGGCGCGGTGGGGCGACCGTGGACCGGTTCCTCGGCGGGTCCGTCGTGGACTCGATGACGTCCCCCGTGACGGCCGGCGTCTCCTACCTGCGCGCGCAGGAGGGGACCTACACCGGCAACGTCGTGCACGGGGCGCTCGCCGGCCCGATCGCGGAAGGGTTCTTTCTCGGCGTGGGCGGCAAGTGGCTCTCCGTCGCCGGCGAGACGCGCTCCATCTCCGCGGCCACCGTGGACGCGGGCGTCCTGTGGCAGGTCGCGGACCTCCTCTCGGTCGGCGGCGCCGGCTACAACCTCGTGCCGATCGGGAACGACCTCGTCGCGCCGAAGGGCGCCGGGGCGGGCGTCGCAATCGGGAACGATCGCAGCTTCCAGGTCACCGGCGACTGGCGGACCGACTTCGATCGCGCCGGCAAGACGACGAACCGCTACGCGGCGGGGGCGGAGGTGCTGCTCGCGCACCTCGTGCCGGTCCGCGGCGGCTTCATGAAGGACGGGACGCTCGACACGAGGTGGTGGTCGGTCGGCGCGGGGCTCGTCACGAAGAGCGGCGTCGCGATCGACTTCGGGTACCGGCAGAGCGTCGACGCGCCAAGCACGCGCACCATCGCCGCGACGCTGAAGCTGTTCCTGTTCCAGTAGCGCGGCACGGCCGCGATCGTCTCGCTGCGTCACGCGGCAGCGCTCCTACGCTCGGTTGCTTCGAGATCGATTCGGGTATGCTGACTTGCCCCATGTGACTCAGGCCCGGGGCGGGGAGGCTACACACATGACGAAGCGGATTCTCGTGGCGCTCGCGGCTGCGGCTGCGCTGTCCGGTTGTGCGAGCATCATCAAGGGGGGCGGACCCCAGGCGTTCAACGTCGCCTCGCAGCCGCAGGGCGCGGAGGTGAAGATCTTCGCGATGCCGGCCGGCGCCCTGGTCGCGAACGGCCGCACGCCGTTCACGGCGATGCTCGCCAAGTCGACCGGCTTCTTCCAGGGGGCGAAGTACCGCGTCGTCCTCGAGCTGCCCGGCTACCAGGCCAGCGAGGCCCTCATCGACACGAGCGTCAACGGCTGGTACATCGCCGGAAACATCGTGTTCGGCGGCCTCATCGGCTGGCTCATCGTCGATCCGGCGACCGGCGCGATGTGGTCGCTCTCGGAGGATGCGATCAACGTCCCCATGTCGCCCGCCGGCGCTCCGCCGGCCCCCGGGAAGCTTCCGGCGGCGGTGCCCACGTCCTCGCTGGCGCCGACCATCGGGGTGATGGAGCTCGCGAGCGTGCCGCTCGCGGCGCGCTCGAAGATGATCCGCGTGAACTGATCCAGGCCGGGGGCCGCGGCGGACGCCGCGGCCCCGCGGTGCAGCGGTGCAGCGGCGGGTCGCCACGCGCCGTCCGCCCCGGGATCACGTCCTCGGGAGCGCAGGCAGCACCACCGCCGCCCCGCTGGCGGCGTTCTCGCCCCGCCACACCGGGACGCCCCACACGTCGCTGACGCGCTCGGCGGTGAGGACCGCGGCGGGGGCGCCCTCGGCGACGAAGCGACCGGCGGAGAGCACCACGACGCGATCGCACGCCGCGGCGGCGAGGTTGAGATCGTGGAGCACGGCCACGACGCACAGCCCGCCGCGCGCGGCGACCTGCGCCATGCGCATCGCCGCGACCTGATGGGCGAGGTCGAGGAAGGCGGTCGGCTCGTCGAGGAGGAGGACCCGCGGCTCCTGCGCGAGTGCGCGGGCGAAGAAGACCCGGCGCCGCTCCCCGCCGGAGAGCGCGTCGAGGCGCCGATCGGCGAGGTGGACGAGGTCGCAGGCCTGGAGCGCGCCCTCGACGGCGCCGCGGTCGAAGCGGCTCGAGACGGCGAGGAGCCCCTGGCGCGGGGCGCGCCCCATCATCACCGCCTCGCGCACGGTGAACGGCCAGGCGATGCGCGGCTCCTGCGGGACGAGCGCGCACGTCCGCGCCACCGTTCGGCGCGGCGCCGTGAAGGGGTCGAGCCCCGCGAGGCGCACCGTCCCGTCCGCCGGCGCGATGAGCCCCGCCACGAGCCGCACGAGCGTCGACTTGCCCGCGCCGTTCGGGCCGAGGAGACCGACGAACTCGCCCGCACGCGCCGTGAAAGACACCTCCGCGAGCGCGGGCGCCGCGCGGACGTACGCGAACGACGCGCCCTGCACGTCCACGATCGGCTCGGGCGCGGGCTGGGCCGGCTTCGCGGGCGCGCCGGTCATCGGCCGGCCTCGGGGCGCGCCGAGCGCCGGAGCAGCCAGAGGAAGAACGGGCCGCCGAGGAAGGCCGTCACCGCGCCGACCGGCGGCTCGGTCCCGAGCGGCAGGAACGCGAGGCGGGCGAGCGCGTCGGCGAGCACCAGGAACGCGGCGCCGAAGAGGGCCGACGCCGGGATGAGGAGCCGGTGGTCGGGGCCGACCACGCGCCGGACGAGGTGCGGGACGATGAGCCCGACGAACCCGACCATCCCGGCGAGCGCGACCGCGGCGCCGGTCGCGGCGCTCGCCGCGAAGAAGATCCAGGCGCGCGCGCGGCGGACGTCGAGGCCGAGCGTCGCCGCCTCCTCGTCGCCGAGCGTGAGGAGGTTCACCTGCGCGGACATCGCGATGAGCACCGCCACCGCCACCGCGACCGCCGCCGCGCCCCAGGCCTGCGTCCCGGCGGACTCGTACCCGACCGCGCCCACGAGCCAGTAGGTGAGGCGGCTCGCCTGCTCCGGCGCGACGAGCATCTTCATGAGCGTGATGACGCCCGCGACGAAGGAGTTGAAGACGATCCCGACGAGGAGCGCCGCCTCCGGGACGAGCCGCCCAGAGATGCGTCCCAGCCCGAAGACGAGCACCGTCGCGAGGATCGCGCCGGCGATCGCCCCGAGCGCCACCGGCGGCGCCGTGCCGAGCGCCTCGCCGGCGCGGCCGGCGATGCGGCCGAGGCCGGCCGCGGCGACGAGGACGAGGGAGCCGCCCAGGGCCGCGCCGCCCGAGACGCCGAGCACGAACGGCTCGGCGAGCGGGTTCCGGAGCAGCGCCTGGAGCGCGGTCCCGGCCGCGGCGAGGGCGCAGCCGACGATCGCAGCGACGACTGCGCGCGGGAGCCTCAGGCCGAAGAGGATGGCGCGATCGGGATCCGCCCCGGCGAGCGCCGCCGCGAGCGAGATCGGCTGCGCGCCGACCGAGGCGGAGATCGCCACCGCCAGCCCGACGGCGAGGATCCCCGCCGCGAGCGCGAGGGCGACGCGGCGCCGGCGCAGCGCCGTCATCGGGCCTCCGGGTGCACGCCGCGGCAGAGCTCGCCGAGCGCGCGCACCATGCGCGGCCCGGGGCGGATGAGGTCGTCGTTCGGGAGCCGGAACACCGCGCCGCGCCGCACCGCCGGGATCGCCGCGAGCCGCCGGATCCCCTCCGGCGCCTCGAGCGGCGCCCCGTCCACGACCAGCGCCGGATCGTCCGCGACGGCCTTCTCGAGCGGGTAGACCGGCCAGGGCCGCTCGCCGCCGACGACGTTCTCCGCGCCGCACACCCGGAGCAGCTCGTCCGGGAAGCTCCCGCGGCCGGCGACGATGAGCGGCTCGCGCCCGACGACGAACAGGACGCGCGTGCGCGGCAGCCCGGCGACGCGGCGGCGGACCTCCTCGACGCCGCGCGCCATCTCCCGCGCGAGGCGGTCGCCGCGCGCGGACTCGCCGAGCGCCTCCCCGACGACCCGCGGCGTCGCGAGTACGTCGGCGAGGGTGTCGATCTGGAGGGCGAGGACGGGGAACGGCCGGCGCGACGCGGCGGAGAGCTCGGTGATGCGGCGCACCGCGCCGCTCGCGCTCCCGTTCGTCACCCACAGGACGAGGTCGGGGGAGAGGCCGACGATCGCCTCGGGGTTCGGGTCGAGGTAGCCGCCGATGCGCGGCACCCTCGCGACCTCCGGCGCGTCGTCGTGGCGCGTGACCCCCACGAGGCGATCGCCGAGGCCGAGGGCGAGGACGACGTCGGTGAGGCTCGGCGCGAGGACCACCACCCGGCGCGGCGGGGCCGCCGGGCGCGGGCCTAACCAGACCGGGCCGCCCTCGGCGAGCGACTTGCCGCTCGGGCGGAGCTCGTCGGCGCGCGCCAGCGCCCCCGCCGCAACGAGCGCCGCGGCGAGGGCCCCCAGGGCTACGGCGCGCAGGCGACATCCGCCGCGAACGCCCAGCCGCTCGGGCCGTTCGGGCAGACGACGGCGGTGGCTGAGCTGGACGCGCCGGAGGGATCGAAGCGGAGCAAGGTGCCGGACCACGAGTCGGTGACGTAACCCATGCCGCGACAGAATGCGATGTTCCAGGGCCCTCCGAGCCCGAGGGTCGAGACTGGGGCCCCGACGGCCGGAGCCTCGCCGGATAGATCCACCGGCACGATCCCCGGGTTCATCCACCAGCTGCACGAGATCCAGATCCGCGATCCCTCCGCGGCCACGTCACCCGCGCTCTCGCAGCCAGAGCCGAGATCCACCAATGAAAGCGCGTTCCCGTTCGCGGTGTCGATGACCGCGACCTTCGAGGGCCCGGCCGCGTCGGTGTAGCCGTAGCCGTACGGGCTAAGCCCCAGGTTCGAGATCGTGACGTACACCTTCGTGCCAACCGCGACGACGCCGGTGGGGAACGCGAGCGCACCCGGAGACGCGAGCGCCGCGACCGAGATGCGCGACGTCACGACCCCCCGCGGGCCGGAGAAGTCCACGAGCGCGATCTCCTGCCCGCCGGACTCCGGCGTCTCGCCCGCGAGCGCGACGAAGGCGGTGTCACCTACGAACGCGGCGCCGCGAGGGTTCACGCCCGCCCGGCCGCCGAGGTCCACCTCGTCGAGCGGATCGCCCGTCGCCCCATCCATCACCACGAGCGTGCCGCCGCTCGAGTTGGAGACGTAGACGCGCCCACCGTGGACCGTGACGTACTCGAGGTCGTTGCCGCCGAGGATGCGCTCGTACCCGCGGGACCGCAGGTCCGCCGAGAACGTCGTGACCGAGTGCGACAGCGAGTTCGCGACGTGGAGCCGCGGCCCCTCGACGGCCAGCGCGATCGGTCCGTCACCCGCGGGCTGCGGGATCCCGCTCCGTAGCGACGCGTTGACCGGACGCACGTCGTCGGTGGCGAAGCACGCGACGTAGAGGTCCGGCATGCACGCTCCCCCCCGGCAGCTCTCGCCGCGCCGGCACTCGACCCCGCAGGCGCCGCAATGGAACCGGTCGGTCGCGTGGTCGACGCAGGCGTGACCGCACGCGGCCAGCCCTTCCGGGCAGCCCGCGGAGTCGCACCCGGTGCCGAGGTCGTCGGCGCGGCAGAACTCGCCCGCGGCGCAGGCGGTGCCGCACCCGCCGCAGTGCGCCGGGTCCGTCACGGTGTCCGCGCAGGTCGCCCCGCAGAGGGCCGCGCCGGGCGCGCACGTGCACGATCCCGCAGCGCACTCCTGGTGTGATCCGCAGTGGACCCCGCAGGCGCCGCAGTTCTCGGCGTCCACGTCGATCGAGATGCAGCGATCGCCGCAGAGCGTCTCGCCCTGCGCGCAGAGGACCTCCACCTTGCAGCCGGCCAGCGCGGACGCGGCCACCACCACCACCCAGAGGCGCTTCACGGCGTCACCTCGGCGCGCGCAGCCCCGGCGCGCAGCGAAACGAGCACCATCCGGCCGGGCAGCGGGTTCCCGATGGGATCCTGCAACGTTCGATCGTCGAGGGCGTTTCGCACCTCCGCCTGGAGGATGAGCCTCCGCGACCGGTCCAGGGACACGGCCGCGCCGACGTTCCAGAGGACCACCGGCGACACCTCGATCACGTTGCGCGCGTCCTGCCACTGGCGGCCGACATAGTGGGCCTCGACATGCGCGGCGAAGCGGCCGGGCGCGATGCCCGTCCGCGCGTAGAGGCGGTGGCGCGGCCGCCGCGGGAGGTCGTTGCCGGCGATCTCGTCCGGGCCGCGCAGGTTCTCCGAGAACAGCCAGGTATACGCGGCGGACACCGAGAGGCCGGCGAGCGTGCGCAGCGGGGCGGTCGCCGCCTCGGCCTCGAGCCCGCTCACGAGCGCCTTTCCGGTGTTGAAGGGCTTGAGCCGCCCGAACGAGGCGGGCTCCCAGACGATGAGGTCGCGGTAGTACGTCGCGTGGCCTCCCACGCTCGCGACGCCGAGCGGCCCGTCCACGACGAGCGATGCGTCCGCGCCGGTCCCCTTCTCCGCCTGGAGGTCGGGGTTGGGCTGAGCGAGTCCCTGCTGCAGGTACAGTTCGGAAAAGCTCGCGGTCGTACGAACCGGAGACGTCGCCCGCGTCGAGCCACTCGGAGTCGACGCCTCCCTCGACCCGCAGCAGGCCCCCGCGGTGCTCGAGCAGCGCCTCTGCGGCGGCCGCCCCGACGCCGCCGCGCTGGCGGCGCGGGTCCGGGCCGAGCGCGGCGAGCCTCGTGTCGAGGGCGTCCAGGCGGAGCGAGCCGCGGCCGGCGAAGGAGAGCCCGGCGAGCGGCCCCGGCGCGACCGCCCGTGCAGCGAGGAGGGCGCGCGCGTCCTGTTGCCAGTCGCGGGAGCCCTCCGCGTCGTGCCCGGGCTCCGGGGGGAGCTCGCGCTTCCCGGCGGACAGCTCGGCGAGCGCGTCGAGGCGGATGCGGCCGAGCGGGACGACGAGCTTCGCGAGCCCGCCGCCGCGGACGGCGCCGTTGTCCGCGCGGGTGAAGTCCTCGAGAGCGTTCGTGGAGATCGACTGCTGTCGGTCGAACCGGTACGGGAACTCGCCGCGCGTCGCGTCGAGGCCGGCGGAGAAGAGCAGCGTCGCGTCGCCGAGCCGCGCGCCGCGGTCGGCCGATGCGGTGACGGTCCCGAACGAGCCTCCCGTCAGCTCGGCGGACCAGGTGTCCGGCGAGGCGCGGCGCGTGATGACGTTCACCACGCCGCCCAGGGCGCCGGCCCCGTAGTGCGCCCCCTCGACCCCGCGCACGACCTCGATCCGGTCGATCCACGCCCTGGGAATGCTTGAGAGGTCCACGCCGCCTCCGAACGCGGAGTTGAGCGGGATGCCGTCGAGGAGGACGAGGACGCCGTCGGCGGTGGAGCCCCGGATCGACGCGGTGGCGAGCCGACCGAGCCCGCCGTAGTCGTTCACGGCCACCCCGGGGGCAGTGGCCACGAGCTCGGCGACCCCCTTGGCCTCGCCGGCGAACCGCTCGGCGGAGATGATCGTGGCCGAGGCTGTCTGATCGCTGGTGGCCTCGGTCCGGGAGCGCCGTCCGACGACCACGGCCTCCCCCGGCGCATCGGGTACGTTCGGAGCCGCGGGCGGCGCGGCGGCGGGGGTCGACGACGCCGCGGGGTTCCTCTCTCCGTTCACCGGCGAACCGGTCGTGCCGGCGTAGGCCGGGTCTGCCTGAGCGGCGGCGGCCGTCGCCGGTTCGGTTCCGGCGGGAGCAACCGCGGCCGCCTCCGGCGTTGGCGCAGCGGACAGATGGGACGTCGCCTCCTGGGGGAATGCATCGGAGGCGACGCACAGCGAGAACGCGACGAGGAGGGCGCGGGCCTTGCCCGCGGCGGAAGACTTCCCGTTCATGCGTCGGGTCTCCTTCGGACCCGAGAACGGCATGACGGCGCACCATGCGCCGCCGCTCGAAGGGAGGTCTCCTGGCTTCCGGGGCCGCGGGGCCTAGCTGCTGCTCCGCTCTGGCGTCCTCCACCTTCCCGCCGCGAGCTTCCGCGGCAGTGGTGCTGCATCGAGGGCGCCTTTACCCCGGCTACAGTGGCGGGACCGCGCCGGACTTTGACCGGCTTCCCTGTCCTCCGAGCTGCGACCGGAGTAACGAATTCGAGGCGAAGCTGTCAAGCGGGCGCTCGAGCTGCGGCGCGAACCGCGCGCGGCGGTTCCGGAAATACGCTCTCGCCGCAGCCCCTCACCCTGACCCTCTCCCCCGGAGGGGAGAGGGGAGTCCGAGCGTGGGGGAGAGAGGCGCCCGTCACTTGCGAGCGGTCACGGATGCAGCCGGAGCCGGCGGCGTGGTCGGCGCGACGACGAGGTTCGCCTTCACCTTGCGGAACCAGGCCGGGCCGAGCCCCTTCACGTTCATCACGTCCTCGACGCGGCGGAACGGCTGCTTCTGGCGACGCGACACGATCGCCTGCGCCTTCTTCTCGCCCAGGCCGGGGAGCCGCATGAGCTCGGTGACCGGCGCGCGGTTCAGGTCGAGCCGCTCGCCGGGCGAGAGCGCCTTCTTCGCGGCGAAGGCGGGCGCGGCGGCGAGGAGCGCCACGACGACGGCGCCGCACCGCAGGGCGGCGGTCACGGCCGCACCTCGATCGTCTCGAGGCCGTTCTTCCGCGGCACCGGCGCCGGTGCCCGGTCGTCCTCGCGCACCTGGAGCCGGTTCGTCCCGACCGGGAACGCGTCGAGGTACAGGTTGATGCTGCCGTCCCGGTTCGCCCAGCCGACGCCGACCTTCATCCAGCGCGTGTGCTTCTTCGACTCGTCGTCCTTGTCCGGGTATTCGAGGATGGCGAGCACCGCGAGCCGCTTGCCGGTTCCGTTCGTCTCGTTCATGTCCGTCTCCGTTCCTGGTCGCGCGACGTGCGCGCCGCCGAGTGACCGGAGCAGGGCGCGTGCCTCGCCAAGCGGGCGCGAACACGTGACGAGCGAACGGAACGGGGGTTCAGGTGCGGCCGCAGCGGTCGCCGAGCGGTCCTCTCACCTGCGCCCCTTCACGCGGCTGCGCGTGGGCGAGGAACGAGCGGCGTCACCGCGCGATCTGCCCGCGGAGCCAGCGCGCCGTCTCCACGAAGGACGGACCGTCGTGGATGAGGTTCCTGCCGCGATCCACGGTCGAGACGGCGAGCCGGGGCGCGAAGTCCCGGTCCCAGCCGCGCTCGGCGAGGAGGGCGTGTGCGTCCACCGGATGCTCGGGCTCGGAGAATACGACCACCCACTCGGGCGCGAGCCTCCTCACCTCGTCGAGGTCCGGCCGCTCGTAGGCGTCCGCCCGGTCGCCGTGGATCGGATCGAGCCCGGCGAGCCAGAGCAGGTCGTGCACGAACGCGAGCCCGCCGGGGCGGCGGACGTGCGCGCCGAACCAGAGCTCGCAGTACGCCCGCGGCCGCCGCGCCGGCGCGGTCCGCACGAGCTCGGCACACTCCGCCTCGAGCCGGTCGCAGAGGGCGCGGGCGCCGGCGACGCGCCCGACCAGCGCCCCGAGCGCGACGGTGTTCTCGAGGATCCCCGCCCGGCTGCGCGGGACCGGCAGGAGGAACACCGGCAGCCCGGCGGCGGCGAGCCGTCGCGCCAGCGGGAGCTGCACGCCGTCGGTGGCGACGACGAGATCCGGCCGCGTCGCGGCGACGGCGGCGGCCTCGCCCGACACGTACTCCGCGACGACGGGGGCGGCGAGCCCCGGGACGTAGCGCGCGCACCACGGCGTGACGCCCACGACGGCATCGCCGGCGCCGAGCGCGAAGAGCGTCTCGGTCGCGGACGAGACGAGCGACACGACGCGCGCCGCGGGCCGCTCGAGGGCCAGCGTCGTGCCGAGCGCGGGGACCGGGACCTTCAAGGATCAGTTCATTCCGGTCGGAGGGAAGTGGGGCGCGTCGCCGAGCTCGATCGTCCCGAAGCGTGCCTCGTACTTGCCGATGTTGTCCTGGATCGCGTGGAGGAGTCGCTTCATGTGCTTCGGCGTCGTGATGACGCGGGCGCGCACGGTCGCCTTGGGCGCCTGCGGCTGGATGTAGATGAGGTCGAGCGTGAACTCCGTTTCGGTGTGGTTCACGAGCGCGGAGTTGACGAAGACCCCGTTCGCGGTGGACGGGTCGATCTCGACCTGGAGCTGGATCGTGTGCGGCGGCGGCGTGGGCTTGTCGGCCATGCCGACGGCTTTAACAGGAATCGGACGGGGCGTCCCGCACCGGAACGTTGAAAGAGGCTCCCGGCGGGGGTAACCGTGTGTCGTGTCGAGCCGCAGCGCGATCGAGCACGGGGGCGAGTTCGAGCTGGCGGGGGGACCGGACGCCGTCCTCTTGCTGCACGGGCTCACGGGCTCCACGTTCGAGATGTCCCACGTCGCCCGCCGCCTGCACGACGCCGGGATGCGCTGCCTCGCGCCGCTCATGGCTGGCCACGGTGGACCGGCCGAGGCGCTCGCCGGCGTCCCCTGGGCGGAGTGGCTGGGGAAGGCGCGCCGCGATCTCGCGCGGCTGGAGGGGTCGCGGAGGACGTTCGTCGTCGGCTGCTCGATGGGCGCCCTCGTCGCCTGCGCGCTCGCCCACGACCAGCCCGCGCGCGTGGACGGCCTCGTGCTCCTCGCCCCCGCACTCGAGCTGACCCTCGCCGGGAAGGTCGGCGCGCTCGCCGGGCGGACGCCCTTCCTCCGCCGCACCGTCGTCGCGAAGCGCGCGGGGTCGGACGTGTCCGATGCGGAGATGCGGAAGAGGAACCCGTGCATGGAGGCGGTGCCGCTCGCGGCCGCCGCCGAGCTGCAGGCGCTCGCGGCGCACGTGGATCGTCAGCTCCCGGGCATCCCGGCGCCGACGCTCGTCATCATGGGGGCGCACGACCACACGGTGACGGTCGCCGGCGCGCGCCGCCTCGCCCGCCGCATCGGCAGCCGGCCGGCGGAGCTCTTGCTGCTCCGCAGGAGCTGGCACCTCGTCGGCATCGACGTGGAGCGAGATCGCTGCGCGGACGAGACCGTCCGCTTTCTCGAGGAGCTCCCGGTTCCCGGGCGCCGCGCCGCGCGCTCGGGCGCGCGAAGGTCGAGGTGACACATGGCGGCTTCGCACGTCCTCGCGATCGACCAGGGCACGACCGGCACCACCGTCCTGATCCTCGACCGGCACCTCTCGGTCCGCGCCAAGGTGAACCAGGAGTTCCGGCAGATCTTTCCGAAGCCGGGCTGGGTGGAACACGACCTCGACGACATCTGGGGGTCGACCGTCGCGACGGTGCAGCGCGCGCTGCGCGAGGCGGGACTGCGGGGGAACGAGATCGCGGCGATCGGGATCACGAACCAGCGTGAGACCACGGGGCTGTGGGACCGGCGCTCGGGCCGGCCGCTCCACCACGCGATCGTGTGGCAGGACCGGCGCACCACCGACGAGTGCGCGCGGCTCAAGGCGGAAGGGCACGAGCCGCGCGTTCGCGAGAAGACAGGCCTCGTGCTCGATCCGTACTTCTCGGCGACGAAGCTCCGCTGGCTGCTCGACCACGTGAAGGGCGCGCGCGAGCAGGCGGCGGCGGGGCAGGCAGCGTTCGGCACGATCGACAGCTTCCTCGTCTGGCGCCTCACCGGCGGAGCCGCGCACGTCACCGACGTGTCGAACGCGAGCCGGACGCTGCTCATGGACCTCCGGACCCGCGAGTGGGATCGCGAGCTGCTCGACCTGTTCGACGTGCCGCGCGCCGTGCTCCCCGAGATCCACCCATCGTCGGCGGTCTACGGCAAGACCCGCGCCGTGAAGGTGCTGCCGGACGGGATCCCCGTGGCCGGGATCGCGGGCGACCAGCAGGCGGCGCTCTTCGGTCAGGCCTGCTTCGCGCCGGGCGAGGCGAAGTGCACCTACGGGACGGGCGCGTTCCTGCTACAGAACACCGGGGCGGAGCCGATCTTCTCCTCGCGCGGACTGCTCACGACGGTCGCCTGGAGCGTCGGTGGCGAAGTCTGCTACGCGCTCGAGGGGTCGTCGTTCATCGCCGGCGCGGCCGTCCAGTGGCTGCGGGACGGCCTCGGCATCATCAAGAAGGCGGCGGACGTCGAGGCGCTCGCGAGGAGCGTGAAGGACTCGGGAGGCGTGATCTTCGTGCCGGCGCTCGCCGGCCTCGGCGCGCCCCACTGGCGGCCGGAGGCGCGCGGGCTCCTCCGCGGGATCGACCGCGGCACGACCGCCGCGCACGTCGCCCGCGCGACGCTCGAGGGGATCGCGTTCCTCATCCACGACCTCGCCGAGGCGATGCGGGCCGAGGCGCACCGGCCCATCCCCGTCTTCAAGGTGGACGGCGGCGCCTCGCAGAACGACCTCCTCATGCAGCTCCAGGCGGACCTGCTCGGCGTCCCGGTCGAGCGCCCGAGGCTCATCGAGACGACCGCCTTCGGCGCGGCGTTCCTCGCCGGCCTCGCCGCCGGCGTCTGGAAGGACCGCGAGGAGATCCGGAAGTCCTGGAAGGTGGGGAAGCGGTTCGAGCCGAAGATCGCGCCGCACGAGCGTGAGGCGCTCGTCGCGAGGTGGCGGAAGGCGCTCGAGACGGCGTGAATCTCCGTCTCTCCCTGCGGGCCCCCGCGCCTAGAGCGAGCGCAGGAAGTCACGCGGGTTCTCTCGAGGACGTCGACGCGGCTGTCGCGCGCGGGGTACAAATGGTGCTCACCCGGGGGGGATCCACATGAGGATGCACTTGTCCGCCGCGCTCGCGTCCTGCATTCTCACGCTTGCCTGGCCTGCGCCGGCGCGGCCGCAGGGCGCGCGCTCGCCGAGCGCGACAGGCTACTGGGCGAGCTCCACCTGCGCGATCTGCCACCCGCGCACGGTCGAGCAGCACATGCAGTCCCGCCACGAGAGCTCGTTCAGCAACCCGGTATTCCAGGCGCAGTACTTCGAGGAGCTGCTGCCGAAGGCGAGCCGCGACGCGAAGCTCCAGGCAGAGGCGCGGAGCTGCACGGCCTGCCATGCGCCGGTGGCGTTCGCGTTCAAGCGCACCTACTTCAGCGGCGCGATGCCGACCGACCCGAGCATGTCAGGCGTCACGTGCGATCTCTGCCACACCATCTCGGCGTATGAAGGGCCCGAGCCGCGGAACGGGAACTTCGTCTCCAGCCCGAGCGAGAAGAAGCTCGGCCCGTTCCCGTCGGAGACCAACTGGCATCACGCCTACTCGGCCCTGCAGACGAAGAGCGAGTTCTGCGCGACCTGCCACGAGGCGGTGAACCACAACGGGGTCGTCGTGAAGGCGACCTTCAGCGAGTGGAAGAAGAGCGCCTTCCGAGCGGAGGGCGTCCAGTGCCAGGACTGCCACATGACGCGGGACGGCTTCCTGCTGGAAGGGCAGTCGCGACATGACTCTGGGACCGCGGCCGAGGGCTCGCTCATCCGAGCGCGCTCGCGCGACAAGCTCTACACCCACAAGTTTCCGGGCGGCTACGCCCTCTCGCAGGTCGAGGGCGCCATCGGCGTCGCGTTCGAGAAGGTGCCGGAGCGCGCGCGGCCCGGCGAGGCGCTGACCTTCTCGATCGCGGTGAACAACCAGCGCACCGGGCACAAGATGCCGACCGGCAGCACCGACCTGCGGCTGCTCTGGCTCGAGGTGACCGCCCGCGCCGGCACCCGGACGTGGCCCGTGCCGCTCAAGGTGAAGGCGCTCGGCGGATACGCCGTCGCCGGGACCGGCGAGTGGGATGGGGCGCTTCTCGGCCAGGACGTGCCGGCCGGCGCGCGCATCTACCGGCAGGTCTTCTGGGACGATCGGAACGAGCAGACGCTCGCGTCGTACGAGGCGACCCGCAGCGTGTGGGACAACCGGCTCGAGGCGGGTGAGCGGCGGATCGAGCGCTACGACTTCGACGTCCCGCTCGACGCGGCCGGACCGCTCCGGTTCGAAGCGCGGCTCGTGTACCTCGCGTACCCGAGCGCGTTCGCGAAGCGGATGGACGTCGCCGCCGCGAAGCCCACCGTCGTCGCGACGACGACGGCCGACGTGGCGCTCACCGCGACGGGCCCGCTGCCGCCCGCGGTGCCGCGGGGCGGGCCGAAGTAGCGGCGCTCAACCGATCCGGTCGAGCGCCTCGGCCACCGTCTCGATGCCCTCGACTGCGATCCCGCGAGGCGCCTCGAGATGGCGCGCGTTCGCGGCCGGCACCAGCGCGCGCTCGAACCCGAGCCGCGCCGCCTCGGCGAGCCGGATCTCCGGCTGCGAGACCGCGCGCACCTCGCCCGCGAGCCCCACCTCGCCGAGGACGAGGGTCCGGGCGGGCAGGGCGCGGTCCCGGAAGCTCGAGGCGAGCGCCGCCACGGTCGCGAGATCGGCGGCGGGATCGTCCACGCAGAGCCCCCCCGCGACGTTCACGAACAGGTCGCAGCCGAGGATCTCCATCCCGACCTTCTTCTCGAGCACCGCGGCGAGCAGCGCGACGCGGTTCCCGTCGATGCCGAGCGCGGTCCGGCGCGGCGTGCCGAAGCCAGTGGGCGCGACGAGCGCCTGCACCTCGACGAGCACGGTGCGCGTTCCGTTCAACACCGCCGCGACGGCGCTCCCCGGCGCGTCCTCCGGCCGCTCGGCGAGGAAGAGGGCCGACGGGTTCGCGACCTCGGCAAGGCCGCCTGCCTTCATCTCGAAGACGCCGATCTCCGAGGCGGAGCCGAACCGGTTCTTGTGGGCGCGCAGCACGCGGTACGGGTGGGCGCCGCCGCCCTCGAAGTAGAGGACCGTGTCCACCATGTGCTCGAGCACACGCGGCCCCGCGATGGCGCCGTCCTTCGTCACGTGACCGACGAGGAACACCGGCGTCTCGGTCGTCTTCGCGAACGCCAGGAACCGCGCCGTCACCTCGCGGATCTGGGTGACCGTGCCGGGGGCGCTCTGCAGCTCGGGCAGGTACTGCGTCTGGATCGAGTCGATCGCGACGGCGGCCGGCGCGAGCGCTTCCGCCGCCTGCAGCACGCGATCGGCGTCGGTCTCCGCCAGCAGCCGGAGGTTCTCGGCCGAGGCGCCGAGTCGGTCGGCACGGAGCTTCACCTGACGCGCGGACTCCTCGCCCGAGACGTAGAGGACCGGGCGCTCCGGGCGCGCCAGCGCCAGGCGGTCGAGGACGGCGAGCATCAAGGTCGACTTGCCGATGCCGGGATCTCCGCCGAGGAGCACGAGCGACCCCGGGACGACGCCGCCGCCGAGCACGCGATCGAGCTCGCCGATGCCGGTGCGCTGGCGCTCGTCGTCGCGCGCCTCGACGTCGCGGAGCGAAATGGGTCTCGCGTGCCCGGCCGCCTTGGTACCCCAGCCTCGCGCGGGCCCCCGGGACGCCGCCGGGGCGACCTCCTCCTGCATCGTGTTCCAGCGCCTGCAGCCGGGGCACTGCCCGAGCCACTTCGGGCTCGTCTGGCCGCATTCGGCGCAGGCGTACAGGGTCTTCGCTCGCGAGGCGGGGTGGGACATCTCGCCCTCACGTAGCACGGCGCTCCGACACGTTCCCGCGCCTTGCCCAGCCTCGAGCGCCTCGCATCGTGTACGCTCTCGGTCTCATCGAGAGCGAGGCGAGGACCGGATGGCGCTGAAGGTGGCATTCTGCGGTAAGGGCGGCGTCGGCAAGACGACGGTCGCGGCGCTGGTCATCCGCGAGCTGGCTCGAGCGGGGATCCAGGTCGTCGCGGTGGACGCGGATCCGGTCCCGAACCTCGCCGCGGCGCTCGGGTTCCCGCGTGACCTGCGCCTCGAGCCTGTGGCCGCGCTGAAGGAGCTCATCCAGGAGCGCACCGGCGCTCAGCCGGGGTGGGGCACCTTCTTCCGTCTCAATCCCAGGGTCGACGATCTTCCGGAGCGGCTCGGCGCCACCCGCGACAACATCCGGCTGCTCGTGATGGGGACGGTCGACAAGGGCGGCAGCGGCTGCGTCTGCGCGGAGTCCGTGATGCTGAAGGCGCTCGTCTCCCATCTGCTGCTCCAGCCCGGCCAGGCGGTGGTGATGGACATGGAGGCGGGGGTCGAGCATCTTGGCCGGGGCACGGCGGAGTCGGTGGATCGCATGATCGCGGTGGTGGACGCCGGCCAGCGGAGCCATGAAGCGGCGCGCAGGATCCGTGCCCTGGCGGCCGACATCGGCATCGGGTCGCTCGGCGTGATCGCGAACCGCGTCCGCTCGCGCGCGGAGGCGGAGGCGGTTCGCGCAGCGCTGCCGGAGATGGAGTTCCTCGGAGCGCTCCCGTACGACGCGGCGATCCTCGACGCCGATCGCGACGGTGCGCAGCCCTACGCCGAACTCTCGCGGGCGCCCGCCGAGCTGGGCGCCATCGTCGAGGCCATCGGAGCGCCCCGCCGCGGCTGAAGCGGCTCCGGCGCGGGGATCACCCGCCGCTCGAGCGAGCCGAGGCGCGCTCGACGACGATGCGGTGGCCCATCAGGTCGAGCTCCGCCAGGAACCCGTCGATCTCGAGCTGCTCGCCGAGCACGCTGGTGAGGACGAGCTTGCCGGCCTTCGGGCGGACGGCGGCGACGTCTCGCATGAGGACCCTCTCGCCGCTCCCTTCCTTCAGGTAGACCGTCGATTCGCACATCTGCGTGAACTCCGGCTGGAGGGTTGAAGCTGCCACCTATACAGGCTTCGCCGGTCGACCTCCAGGCCGGTCGCGCCGGACTCACCCTCGGTCGAGTCGTCCTCGGAGATCGTCGCGGCGCGGTTTCCTCAAGGATCGTGCGGCGCGACGCCGCCCCAGGCTCGACGAGCGCCGCTCGCGAGGCGTTTTGACGCAGGGTCATTTCGCCTTCAGTGCGTGCAACGCGGCGTCGCGCGGAGGATCCGCGTCGAGCGAAATCGCGCGATCTCCTGTCGGAGAATTACCGTAAGTGTATGCGCCGGTTGCTTGACTGACGACGAGCGACACGCGTACAGGTCGTGCGCTCACACCCTGGGTCGGAGGCACGAAATGGCGGACGTGAAGGGATTGATCGGCTCGGTCATCGACGCGATCACGAACCGAGGAGTCAACCGCCGGACGCTCTTCAAGTGGACGGCCGTGGCCGGGGTCAGCAGCGCGGTCACGCCGCGGCTCCTCGCCGCCACCACCTCCGGCGCCTCGAAGTCCGCGAAGAGCCCCGGCACCTGCAACACCTGCCACGGACAGGTGGCGCACGCGGTCGACTTCGTCCTCGATCCTGCCACCGAGGACATGATCGATCGGGCGCACAGCCTCGGGATCGATCTCGTCTGGGATCGCGGGCCGCGTTGCAAGTACTCCCACGACGGAGACGCCGGCGCCGCCGGGCTCTGCTGCTTCCGCTGCCAGATGGGCCCCTGCACGCTCGGGCCGCCCACGGGCGCCGAGCGCGGCACCTGCGGCGCGACCCGCGACGTGATCGCCACGCGAGATCTCGTGCGGCGCATCGCCGGGGGCACCGCCTCACACGTCGAGCACGCCAGGGCCGCCGCGAAGACGCTGAAGGGCGTCGCGACGGGGGCGATCCGCGACTACCGCATCACCGACGCCGCGAAGCTCGACGCCCTCTATCAAGGGGTGTGCGGCGACACGGGCGCGGCCACCCTCGAGGAAAAGGCGCTGGCGCTCGCGCTGGCGAGCCTGGCGGACCTGAGCGCCGACGAGGGCACTCCGGCGTGGCTCCGGTACAAGGCGTCACCCGAGCGGCAGCGGACATGGGCCGAGCTCGGCATCCTGCCCACCGGCGCCGGCGCCGAGATCTGCGAGGCCGAGCACCGCACGACGATGGGGGTCGACGGCGACCTCGTCCACCTCGCCACCGACGGGCTCAAGCTCGGTCTCGTCGACGGCTACTGCGGCCTCCACGTCGCGAGCAACGTGCAGGACGTGCTGTTCGGCACGCCCATGATGGTCCGGGCGAAGGCGAACCTGTCGGTCATCGACCCGACGATGATCAACGTCATCGTCAACGGGCACGAGCCCATCCTCTCCGAGCAGGTCGTGGAGGCGGCGAACGCGTACAACGGCCTGTTCCCCTCGATACCGATCAACGTCGTCGGAATGTGCTGCACCGGCAACGAGGTCCTCATGCGACGCGGCGTCAACCTCGCCGGGGCCATGGTGCAGCAGGAGCTCGCCATCGCCACCGGCGCGGTGGAGGTCATGGTCGTCGACGTCCAGTGCATCATCCCGAACGTGCAGAACGTCGCCTCGCGGTTCCACACCCAGGTGATCACGACGAACCCGCAGGCGAAGATCACCGGGGCCACGCACGTCGAGTTCCGGCCCGAGACCGCCCGCGCGACCGCCCAGCACATCATCGACCTCGCCGTCGCCAACTACGCGCACCGCGACCGGTCGAAGGTCCACGTGCCGGCGTACGCGCCGCGGGAGATCGTGGCGGGCTTCTCGGTCGAGCAGATCGTGGGGGCGCTCGCGAAGGTGAACCCCGCAGATCCGCTGAAGCCGCTCGTCGATAACATCGTCGCGAACAACATCCGCGGGATCGTCGCGATCGTGGGTTGCGCGACGCCTCGCGACGCGTTCGGCTATCAGCACGTGACGCTCACGAAGCGCCTCCTCGCCCAGAACGTCCTCGTCGTCGGCACGGGGTGCTGGGGGCACGTCGCCGCCCAGTACGGGTTCCTGACGGCCGATCCCCGCTACCCGGGCGTGGGGGCCGGCCTGGCGGCCGTCCTCGACGCGGTCGCCCGCGCCAACGGGCTCGAGGCCCTGCCGCCGTGCTGGCACATGGGGTCCTGCGTCGACAACGCGCGCATCGAGGACGTCGTGAACGCGGTGGCGGCCTACCTGGGCGTCAGCATCAAGCAGCTGCCCGTCGCGGCATCGGCCCCCGAGTTCATCACCGAGAAGGCGGTGTCCATCGGCACCTGGGCGGTCGACCTGGGGCTGCTCACGCATATCGGCGGTCAGCCGTACGTGTCCGGCAGTCCGGCGCTCGTGAAGCTGCTCACGTCCGACGTGGAGGGGCTCACCGGCGGCAGGTTCTACGTCGAGAACGATCCCGAGAAGGCGGCCGTCGGCATCGTCGATGCGATCAACCGCAAGCGCCAGGCGCTGGGCCTCGTCATCTAGCCTCCGCCGACGGGGCCGAGGTCTCCCGGGCGGGACGTTCACCGAAGGAGGATCACCATGGTCGGAGTCATTCATCAGCTGTTCTTGGCGTTCGTCGAGAAGAACTTCGGCGCCCCCGCGGCGGCCGAGGTGAAGCGTCGCGCGGGAGTGGCGGAGGGCCAGGACTTCCGGATGGACGCGGCGTACTCCGACGAAGAGTGGCAGCGGCTCCTCGGCGCCGCGGTTGCGCTGAGCGGCCTCGACCGGGACCAGGCCGAGCTCGCGTTCGGCCGGTTCTGCGGCCAGGAGCTTTCGGTGCGCATGGCCGGCTTCTTCAAGGGGTGCACGACCACGCGGGAGTTCCTGAAGCTGCAGCCCAACATCCACAGCATGATGGCGAGCTCGGTGGCCGACGTGGCGGCGAAGCGGAAGATCACGGACAAGTTCCGTCTCGAGGAGCTCAACGGCGAGACGATCACGCACTACGTCTCGACCAACCGCCACTGCACGCTCTACCGCGGGCTCGCCGAGTGGGTCGCGGAGTACTACCGCGAGCGCATCGAGATCAACGAGCCGCGCTGCCAGAAGCGCGGCGATCCCGAGTGCGAGATCCACGTGAAGCACCTCGGCGCGCGGTAGGGCGCCCCGCCTCGACCGAGCCAGGAGATCCCGATGGAAAAGAGCAGCGAGCCCGCCGCCCCTCCGAACCTGGCGAATCGCCCCCCGCCGCGAGACGACGCAGCAGCGATCCTCGTTGCGGTGAACGACATCGCGGACCAGATGAGCAAGTCCGTGCAGGGGACCTTCGAGTTCACCGTTCGCACGGACTCGAGCGCCCCCGCCCTCCAGAAGCTGAGCCTCATGCTCAACTTCCTCCTCGACTCGACCCGCCGCACGCTCGAGGACGTCACGCACAAGAACCAGCAGCTCGGCGCGCAGCTCGAGACGATCGAGCAGCAGCGGCGCGCCATCGAGGAGCTCTCGACGCCGATCCTCCAGCTCTGGGAGGGGATCCTCGTCCTGCCGGTCATCGGGTTCGTGGACTCCGCCAGGAGCCAGCAGATGATGGAGCGGCTCCTCGAGGAGATCGTCGCGCGGCAGGCGCGGCACGTGATCATCGACGTGACCGGCGTGGCCGTGATGGACACCCAGACGGCCGACTACTTCACGAAGATCTTCAACTCGGTGAAGCTGCTCGGCGCGCAGTGCCTCCTCACCGGCATCCGACCGGCGGTGGCGCAGACGCTCGTCCACATCGGCGTCCAGCTCGACCAGGTGACGACCCGGCGCAACCTGCAGCAAGGGCTCCAGGAATGCCTGCGGCTCACCGAGCGCGAGCGGGCAGCGCGCCTCGCGCCGGTGAAGGCGGGGGGGTGACGCGTGGACGGCCCCCGGATCCCGATCATCCACATCTCCGGGAGGTTGCTCGTCTCGATCCAGATCGAGATGACCGATCGGCTGCTCACGCGGCTCAAGGACGACGTCGCGAGCGCCATCGACCGCGGCGGCGCGAGCGGGCTCGTCATCGACGTCGCCGGGATCGAGGCGATGGACAGCTTCATCAGCCGCAGCATCTGCGACCTCGCGCTCATCGCGAGGCTGATGGGCGTCCCGACCGTCCTCTGCGGGATTCGCCCGGCGGTGGCCATGACCCTCTCCGAGATGGGGATCGACATGCGAGGGGTGCCGAGCGCGCTCGACGTGGACCGGGCCGTCGCGCTGTGCGCGGCAGAGGACGTCAGCGTCGGCCTGCCGCTCGACGAGGCGGACCTTTGAGCCGGCAGTAAAGGCTCGCGAGGACAGGAGACGCCGAAGCGTGGTGATCGGAGTCGCCCAGAGGCCCGCGGAGGGCGAGACGCTGTGCGGCGACGCCTACGCGATCGTGCGGCGCGGATCGAGGACGCTCGTCGCGCTCGCCGACGGGCTCGGACATGGACCCGAGGCGGCGCGGGCGGCGCAGGCGTTCTGCAGTCACGCGGAGGCGGCCGCCGAGCGGCCGCTCGAGGCGATCCTGACCTCCGCCGACCACGCGATCGGGGCGACGCGAGGCGTCGCGGCGGCGCTTCTGCGGCTCGACCCGCCCTGGCACTTCGAGTTCGCCGGCGTGGGGAACGTCGTGCTGCGCGTCCTCTCCCGCAAGCCGATCCACCCGCTGAGCGTGGCGGGCACGCTCGGGCGGAGGAATGCCCGCCGGCTCCGGTGCGAGCGGTTCGCCGTCGAGCGGGGAGACCTCCTCGTGATGCACAGCGACGGGGTCTCCGGCCGCTACGAGCTCGAGCCGCTCCGGAGCGATCCTCCCGACCGGCTCGCCCAGGGGCTGCTCGACACGCACGGCAGGTCGCACGACGACGCCACGTGCCTCGTCATCCGCTGGGACGGAGCGGCGCCCCTTTCCGGCGACGAAGCCATGGGGGGGCGCGCGCCGTGAAGCCTCCCTCCGCCGAGCACGTCTTCTCCGTCTCGTCCGAGACCGATCGCTTCTGGTGCGCCCGCGAGGTCAGGAGCGCCGCGCGGGACCTCGGGTTCGACGAGGAGGCGCAGTGGGAGCTCGCGATCGTCGCGGCGGAGCTCGTGTCGAACGCGGTCCGCTACGCGGGCGCGGGGAGGCTCACGGTCCGGGCGGCCTCCGGGCGGCGCCCGGGGATCGAGATCGTGGTCGCGGATCTCGGGGGCGCAGGTTGGAAGGTGTCGAGCGGCGGCGGGCCCGAAGCGACGCCGGCCGGACCGCGGCCGGGACTCGGGTTCGGGCTCCGGACCGTCCAGTGCCTCAGCCACGAGGTCTCGATCGACCGGGTCTCGAACGGCGGCACCGTCGTCACCGCAGCGAGGTACCTCGAGCCATGACCCAGACGCAGACCGGCGATGCCGCTGTCCTCTCCAGCCGCCTGCTGGACGCGCTGACCGCGCGCGTCCACCTCGTCGACCAACGGCTGCGAGATCGGATCGTAGCCCTGAACGGCGAGCGAACGCCGCGCGAGGAGCTCGAGGCGATCGTCGGCGACATCGTGAACGTGGTCGCGCTCTTCGGAGGCACGAGCGCAGGGAGGCTGCTCCGCGAGATCGACGCCGAGACCGGGCACGCGCTGCGCCTCGCGCCGCGCGACGCGCGGGTCCGGATCGAGGAGGAGGCGTCCGTCGTCGAGGCGAGGCGCCAGGCGGGGCTCATCGCGACCAAGCTTGGATTCCGGGTGGTCCAGCGCACGAAGATCGTCACCGCCACGTCGGAGCTGGCCCGCAACATCCACATGTACGCGGGGGCGGGGGACATCGAGATCAACATCGTGTCCGCGCCGCGCGCGGGGATGCGCGTGAGAGCGAGCGACACCGGCCCGGGGATCGCGGACCTCGACGACGTGATGGGCGGCCGCGCGCGATCCAAGCGCGGGATGGGGCTCGGACTGCGTGGGGTCAAGGCGATGGCCGACGACTTCACCATCGTCTCGGGGCCGGGTCGCGGCACGTCGGTCAGCGCGCTCTTCTGCTGCCCCGAGGGCGCCTCGTCCTAAAACGACCGGTCGCGATTCGGAAACACCGGAAAGATTCCGTTCGCCCTGAGCGTAGGGGCGCGGAGCGCCCCGAAGTCGAAGGGCGCCATGCGTCCCAAGGCGCGTGCTTCGACTTCGCGCCCACTACGCGGGCGCTACGCTCAGCACGAACGGTTTCTGGTGATCGCGAATCGTGCTCGCCCGTTTTAGGCTAGCGCCTCGCGGGCGGCTCCGGTACGGCGTCGCGGTCCGCCCCCCGCGCGGCGGACGGCGCTTCGACCGCGTCGGGCTCCGTCCACACCGGGGCCGCGGCGTCCGCGTACCACCTCGCACGGGACCGCGGGAGCCCCTCGGCGCGGCCGCTCGCGGTCGGCTTGAGCAGGAGGAGCTGGTACACGTTCGTGCGGCCGAGCCGGAACCCCACCGCGGACGCGGCGAGGTACAGGCGGTACAGCCGCGCGCGCCGCTCGCCCGCGATCGCGACCGCCTCGGCGAAGCGCGCCTCGAGCCGCGAGAGCCACGCCGCGAGCGTCTCGGCGTAGTGCTCCCGGAGGCACTCGAGATCGCGCACCTCGAATCCGGCGCGCTCCGCGGCCCCGACGACCTCCGCGATCGGGACGAGCTCGCCGTCCGGGAAGACGTACCGCCAGATGAACCCGCCACCGCGCTGCCCGGCCCACGGCAGCGTCTGCCGGCCGGCGACGTCCGCGATCGCATGATTGAGGAAGAGCCCGCCGGGACGCAGGAGCCGGTGGATCGCCGCGAAGTACGCGTCGAGGCGGGCGCGGCCGACGTGCTCCATCATCCCGACGCTCGCGATCTTGTCGAACTGCGCCTCGGCGCGGAGCGTGCGGTAGTCGTCCTCCCGGACGGAGACGTGGGCCTGCCCGGTGACGCGCGCCAGCCGCTCGCGCGCGGCGGCGAGCTGGTTCGCGCTCACCGTGATCCCGAGAGCCCTCGCGCCGTAGCGCGCGCCGGCATGGCGGACGAGCGCGCCCCAGCCGCAGCCCACGTCCAGGAACCGCTCGCCGCGCGACAGGCCGAGCTTGCGGCAGATGAGGTCCAGCTTCGCGCGCTGCGCGTCCTCGAGGCGCTCGCCGCCCGCCGGGAAGTACGCGCATGAGTAGACCATCTCCTCGTCGAGGAAGAGCCGGTAGAAGTCGTCCGATACGTCGTAGTGGTGACGGACGGCGTCGCGGTCGCGCCCGACGCTGTGGCGTCGCCCGCGCATCCGCGCCTCGAGCGGCGCCGTGCGCGCTCGCCGCCGCGCGCGACGAATCCACGCCGACAGCGCCGGTAGCGCGAGCGACAAGGACGGGCGCGGCCCGCTCCAGCGCGCCGCCGCCTCGATGAGGGCGATCGCGTCTCCCTGGAGGTCTATCTCGCCGTCGAGGACGGCCTCGGCCAGGCGGCGATCCGCAGCCGGTGGAACGAACGCGTCGAGGGCACCGCGCGTCCGCAGTACGACCGTGCCGCGAACCCCCTCGTCGCGAGCGGGCGGGAGCACGGTGCCGTCCCAGAGCCGCACCGCGAACGACCTCGTGTCGGAGGCGAACAGGTCCGAGGCGATCCGGGCAGGATCCATCCCGCATGAATGTAGCGAGCCCACGCGCAGTCCGGATTGATCCCTGCTGGGTACGTCAGCGTCGCGGCGCGAGGTCCGTGAGGAGCGCGTCGAGCAGCGTCGCGACGCTCCACGCCTGCGCCGGCGCCCCCGCCGGCCGGAAGGGCGGCTCGGCCTCGAGGATCTCGGAGACCTGCCCGAGCCCGGCATCCGAAAGGTGGCCCGCGACGCCGCGGACGAGGGCCCGGCAGCGCGCGATGTTCGCCGGCGTCCGGCCGTACGCGGCGAGCCGCGCGCGGACGAACGGCCCGAGGAGCCACGGCCAGACGGCGCCCTGATGGTACGCCCCGTCGCGCTCGCGTGGGCCGCCGCGGTACGCCGGGCGGTACTCGGGCTCCCGCGGCCCGAGCGTCCGCAGTCCGAAGGGCGTCAGGAGCGAGCGCTCCACCGCGTCCACGACGGCGCGCCAGCGCCGCCGGCCGAGGAGCGGGTGCGCCAGGGAGACGGCGAACAGCTGGTTCGGGCGGAGCCGGCGGTCGACGCCGTCGGGGCGAATCACGTCCACGAGGTGCTGCCGCCCGCGATCCCAGAACGCCGGCTCGAACGCCGCCGCGACCCGGTCGGCCAGGCCCGAGTACGTGGCCGCGTCCTCGCGGTGTCCGAGGCCATGGGCCCAGCGCTCCGCCAGCCGGAGCGCGCCATACCAAAGCGCCTGCACCTCCACGGGCTTTCCGTGGCGCGGGGTGACGACCCAGTCGCCGTTCTTCGCGTCCATCCAGGTGAGCTGCGTCCCCGCGTCGCCGGCGACGAGCAGGCCGTCCGCGCGGTCTACCCGGATCCCGTGGTGCGTTCCGCGGAGGTGCCAGCGGACGATCTCGCGGATCGCCGGATAGACCTCGCGCATGAACCGCCGGTCGCCGTCGGCGCGCTCGAGGGCGTGAAGCGCCTCGAAGAGCCAGAGCGTTGCGTCCACCGTGTTGTACTCGGGCCGTTCCCCGCGGTCGGGGAAGCGGTTCGGGACGAGCCCCTGGTCGAGGTGGGCGAGGAAGCCCCGGATCACGTCCCGCGCCTCCTCGAGCCGGCCGCGCGCCACGAGGAGCCCCGGGATCGAGATCATCGTGTCGCGACCCCAGTCGGTGAACCACGGGTATCCCGCGATCACGGTGGGCAGGCCGTCGGCGCGGCGGACGACGAACTGATCGGCCGCGACCGAGAGGCGGGCGGCGAGGGGATCCGCGAGGCGCGCCCTGCGCCGCTCCCGCTCGGCCCGCTCGAGCGCCTTCGCCACCGCGAGGTCGATCCGTCGCTCCCCGAGCGTCGCCGCGACGAATGTCTCGCCGCCCGGCGGGAGGTCCATCTCGAGCGTGCACGCGCGCCGGAGGTCCTCGCGGAAGTCGAGGCCGCGCTCCAGCTCCTCCTGGTACTCGACGTTGAGGACCCAGTCGCCGCCGGGCTCGACGCGAGCGCCTCGGTGGTGGAGCCGAAGCTCCGGCAGCCCGGCGTACGGCCGGAGCCGGATCACGCCTGCGTCGTCCCGCACGGTCGCGTCGAGGCCCGCGTTCGCGTGCGTGAGCGCGTGGGTCTCGCGGAACGCGACGAGGACCTCGACGCGGAGCCGGCACTTGCCGCTCGCCTGGTAGAGAACGACGACGGTGTCCTCTCCGTGGACGAGGAAGAGCCGCTTCTCGAGGCGGACCGGGCCGACCTCGAGCTCCCAGACCGGATACGGGTCGAGCCGGAACCCGGCGATCGAGCGCCGCTCGCGGGCATCGAGGGTTCCCGGGTACGGCGTCGTGAAGAAGGGGTGCTCGCCGCCGCCGACCACGACGGTCTCGTGGAGCCCGGACAGCAGGATGTGGCGCTCCACCGGCGGTTGGAGCGCCGCCACGAGCAGGCCGTGGTACCGGCGCGTGGGCGCGCCCGAGACCGTCCCCATCGCGAACCCGCCGCGCCCGTTCGTCTCCAGCCACTCGAGCCGGGACGCGCGCGCGTAGTCCCGGCAGGCGTCGCGCGGGATCACGATGGGCGGCGGCGCCCGGAGCGCGCCCGCGCCGTCGCGGCCGCACCCCGCCTCCCGCATCGCACGCTCGACCCTCATGTCGCGGCGAGCTCGCGGCAGGAGAGACAGCTCGGACGCGTCGCGCTCATCTCGGCACGGGCCCACGATCACGAGAGCGCGTACCGCGGGAGCGCCATCACGACCGCCTGGATCCCCTCGGCGAACGACGGGTGGACGGCTTCCATCTCGACGATCGCGCGAGCGGGCGCGCCCGCCTGCATGAGGGCGGCGAATACGTGGATCAGCTCGCCTGCCTCGGCGCCCACGATGCACGCCCCGAGGATCCGCTCGCTCCCGGGATCGACGAGGACCTTGAGGACGCCGGCCTTCTCGTCCGTCTCGATCGCGCGCGCGATCTTCGCGAACGGCACCTTCGCGACCTCGTACGCGACGCCCTTCGCCTTCGCGGCGCGCTCGGTGAGCCCGACGCCGGCGACCTGCGGGTCGGTGTACGCCGTGGTCGGGATGAGCCGGTCCTTGCGGCCGCGGCCGGGCTTCCCCGCGAGGACGTCGAACAGCAGGCGGTGGTCGTCCCAGGCGGCGTGGGTGAACTGAGGGCCGCCGCTGCAATCGCCCACCGCGTACACCCCCGGCGCGGACGTCGCGTAGTGGTCGTCCACGACGACGAACCCGCGCCCGTCGAGCTTCACCCCGGCCGCCTCGCAGCCGAGGTCGTTCGTGTTCGGCCGCCGCCCCGTGGCGACGAGCAGGTGGGAGCCGCGCAGCGCGCCTCCGCCCGAGTGCTGGACCTCGATCCCGCCGCCCATGCCGGCGACCTCCTCGGCGCGCGCGCCGAGGAGGAGCGTGATCCCCTCTTCGCGGAACACGCCCTCGATCGCCTCGGAGGCCTCGGCGTCCTCCTGGCCGAGGAGATGCGGGCCCGGCTCGACGATCGTCACCGCGGCGCCGAAGCGCCGGTACGCCTGGGCGAGCTCGCAGCCGATGTACCCGCCGCCCACGACGAGGAGGTGGTCGGGAACCTCGCGGAGCTGCATGGCGCGGCGATTGTCGAGCCACGGCACGCTGCCGAGGCCCGGGATCGGCGGCTCCATCGGCCGCGCGCCCACGTTGAGCACGAGCGTGGCCCCGCGGTGGCGCTCGCCGGAGATCTCGATCGTTCGCTCGCCGACGAGCAGCGCGTGCCCGCGGACGAGCCGGAGGTTCTCGCCCGCGCCCGCGATGCGCCGCGCGATCCCCTCCTGCCAGGAGCGGACGATCTCGTCCTTGCGAGCGATGACCGCGGGGAAGTCCACCTCGACCTTCCCGGCACGAACGCCGAGGCGCGACGCGGTCCTTGCGACGTGCGCGGCGCGAGCGCTCGCGATCAGCGTCTTCGTGGGCGTGCAGCCCGTGTTGATGCACGTTCCGCCGAGCTCGGCGCGCTCCGCGAGGAGCACCCGCTTCCCGGCCCCTGCGAGGCGGGTGGCGAGCGGTACACCCGCCTGGCCGCTGCCGATCACGATCGCGTCGAAGTCCATGCCGCCTTCGCGCTGCTAGATCGCGTCGCCGCGGGCGCAGCTCCTCGCGCGGCTCGCGCTGGAGGGCGCGTGGAAAAGCGGCGGGGATGTCTCCATCCCCGCCGTCGTCAGACCGTGGCCGTGCCGCGCCGCATCACCGCGAAGATGAGCGAGATGACCGCGAGCACGAGCAGGACGTGGATCCACGACCCGATCGCCGACCCGGAGACGAGCCCCAGGGCCCACAGGACCAACAGGATGACCGTGATCGTCCAGAGCATGCTTCCCTCCCCCTGCGCGAAAGGTACACACCCGCCCGGCGCGCCGGCATCGGGCGCCGGGTCGGCCGCGCGCGGAGCGGGCGGCAGCCTCCGGTGAGCCCGCGAGAGCGGCGCCGCGGCCGCGACGCGACTCGTCAACCGGGGCGGCCTGCCAGGTTGACGACCAGGGACGGGCAGGTATGCTCGCCACCCATGTGCGAGATCCCCGCCCGCGCGCTGCCGCCCGGCATCGAGCCCATCTCCGGCGACGAGGCGCGCCGGCTCATCCGCCACAGCGCCGGGCCCGAGCTGGAGGCGCTCATGGACCGCGCCCTCGCGGTGCGGGAGGCGGTGCACGGGCGCGAGGTCGCGCTGTGCGGGATCACGAACGCGAAGAGTGGACGCTGCGCGGAGGACTGCGGGTTCTGCTCGCAGTCGGCCCACTTCCCGGAGGCGGAGGCGCCGGTCTACCCGCTCATCGCCGCGGACGACATCGTCGCGCAGGCGAAGGCGGCGGAGCGGGCGGGGGCGCGCGAGTTCTCGATCGTCACCTCCGGCACGCGCGTCGCGGGCGAGACGGAGCTGGCGGTGCTCGAGGATGCGGTGCGGCGGCTGCGCGCCGAGACCGCCGTCGAGCCCTGCGCCTCGCTCGGCCTCATGCGGGAGCCCGAGCTCGCGCGCCTCAAGGCGGCGGGGCTCATGCATTATCACCACAACCTCGAGACGGCGCGCAGCTTCTTTCCGAACGTCTGCACGACCCACGGCTACGACGCGCAGCTCGAGACCATCCGGACCGCGCGGCGGCTCGGGTTCAAGGTCTGCTCCGGCGGTATCCTCGGCATGGGCGAGACGCCCGAGCAGCGGGTCGAGCTCGCGGAGGAGATCCGCGGCCTCGGCGTCGCCTGCGTTCCGCTCAACTTCCTGAACCCGCGGCCGGGGACGCCGATGGCGAAGGTGAAGGCGATCACGCCGGGCGAGTGCCTCGCCGCGATCGCCGTCTTCCGGCTCATGCTGCCGGCGGCCCACCTCTTCGTGATGGGGGGCCGCGAAGTGAACCTCGGCGAGCGCCAGGACCTCATCTTCCGCGCCGGCGCGAACGGGACGATGGTCGGGAACTACCTCACGAGCGCGGGGCGCGCGCCCGACCAGACCGTGGCGATGGCGGAGGGGCAGGGGTTGACGCTCCGGCCGCCGGAGACGGACCGCCGCTGGTCGTACGAGGGCCGGGCCCCGCACGATGCCGACTGGAACCGGCGCGCGGTGGAAGGCGAGCGCAGGCCGGGGCTGCCGGTGGTCCGCTCGTGACGACGGCGCTCGACTGGATCGACGGCGAGCTCGCGGCCCTTTCCGCGAAGGGGCTGCGCCGAGCGCTCGAGCCGCTCGCCTCCGCGCAGGGCCCCGTCGTCACGGTCGAGGGCCGTCCGTTCGTGAACCTCTGCTCGAACGACTACCTCGCTCTCGCCGCAGACCCGCGGCTGCGGCGCGCCGCGGCCGAGGCGGCGGAGCGGGAGGGAGCGGGCGCGGGCGCCGCGCGCCTCGTCGCCGGCGACCTTCCCGTGCACGGCGCCCTCGAGCGTCGGCTCGCCGTCTTCAAGCGGACCGAGGCCGCGCTCCTCTTCAACTCGGGCTATCACGCGAACGCCGGCGTGCCGCCCGCGCTCGTCGGGCGCGGCGACGCGGTGTTCTGCGACGTCCTGAACCACGCGTCGATCGTGGACGGCTGCCTCCTCTCTCGCGCGGAGCTCGTGCGCTACCGGCACCTCGACGTGGCGGAGCTGTCGGACCTCCTCGCCCGCACGAAGGCGCGGCGGAAGCTCGTCGTGACCGACTCCGTGTTCGGGATGGACGGCGACGCGGCGCCGCTTCGCGAGATAGCCGACGCGTGCGAGCGGCACGGGGCGATGCTCTACGTCGACGAGGCCCACGCGACGGGCGTCCTGGGTCCGACCGGGGCCGGGCTCGCCGAGGCGCTCGGGGTGACCGACCGCGTGGACGTCCACATGGGCACGCTCGGGAAGGCGCTCGGGTCGTTCGGCGCGTACGTGGCAGGGTCGCGCCGGCTCGTGGAGCTCCTCATCTCGAAGGCGCGCACGTTCGTGTTCACGACCGCGCTCCCGCCCGCGGCCTGCGGCGCGGCGCTCGCCGCGCTCGAGGTGCTCGCCGCCGAGCCCGCCCGGCGGAAGCGGCTGCACGCGCTCGCCGCCCGGATGAAGGTGGGGCTCGAGAGGCTCGGGTTCGACATGTCGCGGGTCGTCGCGCCGATCTTCCCGGTCGTCCTCGGCACCGAGGAGCGCGCTCTCGCCGCGTCGCGGGCGCTGCGGGCGCGCGGCTTCTTCGTGCGCGCCATCCGGCCTCCCACCGTGCCCATCGGGACGAGCCGGCTGCGGGTCGCGCTCGGGGCGGGGCACGACGAAGCGCAGGTGGATTCGTTCCTCGGGGCGCTCGAGGAAGTGCTGCGCGAGCTGCCGTCCCCGCAAAGACGCTGACGGGCGGCCTCGCCCGTGACTGCCCGCGCGGTGCCGTCCCCGGCGGTATCTTCGGGGGGTGCAGGCCCTTCTCGGACACTTCGGCTATCTCGCCGTCTTCGCCGCGCTCGTCGCGGGCGGCGTCGGGGTGCCGATCCCCGAGGAGCTGACCCAGCTCACGGTCGGCGTGCTGGCGCACGAGGGGATCCTCGATCTGCGCATCGCGCTCCCGGTCGTGTGGGTGGGGATCGTGCTCGGGGACACCGTGCTCTACCTGCTCGCGCGGCGCCACGGGCCGCGTCTCCTCGAGACGCGCGCGGCGCGCCGCTTCCTCACCCCCGCGCATCGGGCGGCGCTGACGCGCCACTTCGCGCGGCACGCCTTCCTCACGGTGGCGATCGCGCGCCACACCGGGGGAGTGCGGTTCCCGGCTTTCGCGCTCGCCGGCGCGATCGGCGTGCCCTTCGCGACGTTCGTCGTCGCGGACGCGCTCTCTTCGCTCGTGTCGGTGCCGTTCGTCGTCGGCGCCGGCTACCTCTTCTGGCACCACCTCGCCCAGGCGAAGCGGCGGATCCGGATGATCGAGCTCTCGATCCTCGGAGTGGTGGCGCTCGCGATCGCGATCGGGTTCTTCGTGCGCAAGCGGCGGCGGGCGATGGCCTCACGAGCGGCCCCCTCACCCTGACCCTCTCCCCCGCTGCGCCGGGGCGCTGGCAGGTCTAGGATCGCCCGCGATGCCTCCCGGCGGACCGGCCGCGCTCGGAAAGTTGCTCCTCGGTCTCGCGGCGATCCTCGCCGTCGTGGGAGTCCTCCTCATCCTCTCCGAGAAGGCGGGGCTCCGCATCGGACGTCTCCCGGGCGACATCGTGGTCGAGCGCGAGAGGTTCCGGTTCTACTTCCCGCTCGCGACCTCGATCCTGCTGTCGATCGTCCTCACCCTCGTCTTCTGGCTGTTCGGCCGCCGCGGCTGACGTCGAGGGGGCGAGGAGCCGGCTCGCCCCGTTGCGGCCGGCCGCGGCTCGACGCAGGGTGGCCCTGGAGGAGTCCGCCATGACGATCCCGATCCAGGAAGAGCCCGAGAGCACCGTCGGGCGGAAGCCGGAGCACCCGACGAGCCCCCGGCAAGCCGAGCCGCCCGGGCGGCCGACGCGCTCCGGGGCCGCGCTGCGGCGCGAGGAGGGGGACGAGACCGAGGCCGCGGGGGACATCGGCGAGCGCGAGCAGGACGAGCCTGCGCCCGAGCGCGGGCTCGAGGAGTGAGCGCGACCTCCCGGACCGCGGGGAAAGCTTCCACGCCTAGTGCGTCGCCTCGTGCACACGCTCGCGGATCTCCTCCGCGGCCTCCCGGGCGCGCGACGCGAGGGAGCGCTCCTCCACCCAGACCCGCCCGAACCAGCCGAACAGCAGGCCGAGCACGAGCGCGATGACGACCGCGAGCACGAGCACGCGCCGCTGGTCCCCGATCCTCATCGCTAGATCCCCATCTGCTGCACCTGGTAGCCGCGCTCGCGCAGCGCCCGCAGGATCTCCTCGACATGCTCGGGTCCGCGGGTCTCGAGCGTGAGCTGGAGCGTCGTGTCACCGAAGCGGTAGGCGAAGGCCCGGGTGTGATGGACCTCGATCACGTTCGCGCGCACGTTCGCCACGATCGACGACACCTTGGCGAGCTGGCCGGGCTTGTCCTGCAGCGCGACGCTGATCCGTACGAGCCGCCCGTCCTTCACGAGGCCGCGCTCGATCACGCGCGCGACGAGGTTCACGTCGATGTTGCCGCCCGAGATGACCGCGACCACCTTGCGGCCGTCGAGCCCGCGCGCCTTCCGCTGCATGAGGGCGGCGACCGCGACCGCGCCGGCCCCCTCGACGACCGTCTTCTCCCGCTCGAGCAGGTAGAGGATCGCGCTCGCGATCTCCTCCTCGGAGACGGTGACGATCTCGTCCACGAAGCGCGTCACGTGCTCGAGCGTGAGATCGCCGGCGCGCTTCACCGCGATGCCGTCCGCGATGGTGTTGGCGGCGTCGAGCGTGACCGGCCGGCCCGCCTCGACCGCCTGCAGCATGCACGGGAGCACCTCGGTCTCGACGCCGATCACCTTCGCGCCGGGCCGGAGCGCCTTCACCGCGGCACCGATGCCCGAGACGAGGCCCCCGCCGCCGATCGGCACGATGATCGCGTCCACCTCCGGCTCCTGCGCGAGGATCTCGAGGCCGATCGTGCCCTGGCCGGCGATGACGTCGGGGTCGTCGAACGGGTGGACGAACGTGAGCTTCTCCACCTGCTCGAGCCGCCGCGCCTCGGCGTAGGCCTCGTCGTAGTTGGCGCCCTGGAGGACCACGCGCGCGCCGTGCGCGCGGGTGTTCGCGACCTTCATGATCGGGGTCGCCTCGGGCATCACGATCGTCGCCTTCACCCCGAGGCGACCTGCGTGATAGGCGACCGCCTGCGCGTGGTTGCCGGCGCTCGCCGTGATGAGGCCGCGCTCCCGGTCGACGGCGGGCATGAGGAGGAGCTTGTTCAGCGCGCCACGCTCCTTGTAGGCGCCCGTCATCTGGAGGTTCTCGAGCTTCAGATGCGCGACGGTGCCGGTCGCCCGCGACAGTGTTTCGCTGCGGGCGCACGGCGAGAGGTAGATCCGGTCGCGGATCCGGGCGAGAGCGGCCTGCACGTCCTTTAGCGTCACCATGTGCGGTGAGCGGACGCTAACGCCCGCCGCGCCGCGCTGCAAGCGGAGCCGGGCGGATCCTGAGCGCAACGGGCGTCCCGCGCACGAGCCCGTCTCGAGGCGGGCACGCGAGGAGCGAGCAGCGGAGGCGTACTGTTGGTGTACGCCGAGCAGCGCAGCGACGAGCCTGCCCGCCGCAGGTAGGGATCGTGCGCGGGATCAGTGCTGGACGAGGCGGCGGGCGAGCTCGACCCGGTTCCGCACGCCGAGCTTGTCGAAGATCGTCTTCAGGTGGCTCTTCACCGTCTGAGAAGCGATCCCGAGCCGCTCGGCGACCTCGCGCGAGCGGAGCCCGTCGGCGACGAGCAGCGCGACCTCGCGTTCACGATGGGTGAGGCCGTCCGACGGCGTCGGGACGCGGGTCGGCTCGGGGCCGAGCTGGACCGGCTCGGGCACCGGCTCGCGCCAGAGGTGCAGCTGGGTCTTGCCCTTGCCGACCGCGGTGATGTCGATGCTGAGGCGCTCGCCGGGCCCCTCCATCACGAGGGTCCGGCGAATGCCGGGCGGCCCGGCCTGTGCGCCGTCCGTGAGCCCGCGAAGCTCCGAGGGCACCTGGGCGCCGTCGGCCGCGTCGGCGAAGAAGACCTTCAGCATCTCCTCCGCCTGGCGGTCGCAACGCAGCAGACCGTCGGCGTCGCAATGCGCTGCGGCGCCCCGGGGCGCTGGGACGCGAACGTTTGCGCGCATCATCTCTGCACCCCCGTTGTAGACCGGCTTCCACATACTACAACCCCCCGATCGACTGGTCAGCCGCACTCGGGGAGTACCCCCGCTTTCTTGGGGGTCGGCCGAGATTCTACGCTGAGTCCGTGGCGGGCGGCACGTCAGGGGGAGCGTTGGTCCGCCCTGCCGGAATACCGAGCACCACCCACGCGTGAAAGTCCGCGGGATGCGTGAGGCGTCCTGTCGCACGCAGATACCGGAATGCAGGGCACGTTTCGTGCGCATCCCGGCAATACGCCGCCAGCACGTCCGGCACGACCGGGAGCGCTCCGCCGGAGGCGGCGCGGCACTGCGGACGAAGCGATCTGCGAAGGAGGGGACAGGTCATCGCGCGAACCCTTGCTGCGAGGAAGGTAGGACGTCCGCCGCGGGCAGGCGGCGCGACCGGCACACCGAGCGCTGTGGCGCCCCGATGAAGACGACCTGAGCGGTCCATGACCCGGCGAGGGGCGGTGCGTCCGCGCTCGATGCGGGGCGCGGATTCTATTGCGCGGCGGATCGAGACGCCGCGAGGTTTAGCACCGTCGCGGCGGAGCTCTGCGCCGCGAGCGACCTCCGCGACGTGGGCGGAGCGCCCCAGTCCACGCCGAACGTTCCGGTCTCCGGATCGCGCGCGAGCGTCCACACCGCCTCCGCGTCTGCGCGAAGCAGCGCGTCGAGGCCGGGCACGGCGGGGTCCGCCTCGGCGAGCGCGGCGAGATAACGGTGGGTGATTCCCTTGAACTGGTCGCAGTCGCCCGCGCACGACGATCCGTCGAAGAGCACGTCGCCGAGCGGCGTCGGCCTCGTTTCCGTCGCGACGAGGAACGTCGCCAGGCGGCGCGCGTCTGCGAGGTAGGCAGGCTCGCCCGTCGCGCGGTGGAGGGCGAGCGCGGCGCCGATCATGGCGCCCCCGTCGTAGGTGAAGCGCCACCACACCCTCTCGCCCGACGCGGCGACGTGGTCCGCCACCTGTCCGGTCGCCGCGTCCACCATCTGCTCGCGCCAGAAGCCGTAGGTGCGCCGCGCGAGCTCGAGCCAGCGCGGGTCGCCGGTCCGCTCGTGGAGGCGCGCCGCCGCGATCGCGGGGACCGCGTTCGAAGCCGTCGCCTTCTGCGTGTGGGCGCGGTCCCACCAGAGCCCGCCCGGCGAGGCACCGCAGCAGGTCGCGTCGCTCGCCGCGAGCGCGATGTCCTCGACGAGCGCGCCGGCCCGCGCGAGGTACGCCGCCTCGCCGGTGAGATCGTGCGCGCGCATGAGGGCGAGCGCCATCCAGGCCTCGTCGTCGAAGTAGGCGCTCCACCAGCCGCGCCGCTCCTGCGCATCGACGATCGTCCGGACGAGCTCGAGCCAGCGAGGCTCGCCCGTGCGCTCCGCTGCGTCGAGCACAGCGTCGAGCGCCTGCGCGTAGGTCCAGTAGCCGGTCGTCCGCCCGGTCGAGGGCCAGCTCTCCGCGAAGTCGCGCGCGTCCTCGATCCAGAAGCGCGCCACGAGCACATTCGCGGCCGCGTCCGCGCGCGCGGCGGGATCGACGACCTCGCTCGTCGGCGCGCGGGCGCCCGGCGGGAAGGCAGGAGCGACGCAGCTCGCCAGCACGGCGGCGAGGATGGCGGCGAGCCGGGGTGGAGGTGAGCGAAGGTGGGAGCAAGCCTCGTGTCGCACGCCCGCAGAACGGGCGGCAGCCTGCGCCTATTCTGCGGGCGCCAGGCAGCCGCGCCGTTGCCGAGCGCGCGCGATTCAGCGGTGCACGGCGAGCGCCGCCGCGGTCGAGCCAACCGGCTCGGGCGCGAAGGTGACGACCACGCCCGCGTGATCCGACGGCGAGAGGCCGCCTGGCGTTCGCTCCGTCTCGTCCACCTTCGTCGCGGCCGTCGGGTGGACCTGGTCCGTCGCGAACACGAGGTCGATGCGCTTGTCGAACGCGCCGCCCCGGAGATCCGGGTTCCAGCAGCAGGTGAGCCCGATGTCCGAGGGGTTCAGGGCGGACCAGGCGTCGTGCAGGCCAGTGCCGGTGGTCGTCGCGCCGGTGACGAACTCGTCGTACCCCGCGGATCCGGGCGGGAGGTTCATGTCGCCGCCGACGATCGTGGGCTGATCGCTCGGCTTCGCGATGCTGCTCACGAGCTCCAGCGCCTGCTCGGCCGCGATCTCCTCCGAGAACGCCTCGAGGTGCGTGTTCACGTAGCGGATGGTCCTCCCGCCGGCGCGGATGTCCGCGCGCACCCAGCCGCGAGGCAACGGCGCCGAGATGGGCGCACTGCCGGGGAGCGAGAGCGTGATCGTGGCGAGGTGCGAGTACGTGCCGGACGAGGTCGAGGTGACGGGGAGGGACGGCTTCGCGAGGATCACGTCGTGATCCGTGAGCCGGTAATCCGTGCCGGTCGTGCCGGGGAGCTCGACGTCGCCGTTCTGTATCGTCGCGACGACCCGGTAGGACAGGCCGCGCGCCGTGAGTTCGCCCTGGAGGATGGCGAGGAAGTCGTACACGACCGTCGTCGCGTTCGGGATGAGCGAGTGATCGCCCGGCGTCTGCGTGCGCCAGAGCGTGACCTCCTGCAACCCGACGAGGTCGGGGTCCGCAGACTCGATGGTGTCCGCGATCACCTTCGCGCGCGCGTTGAAGTCGGTCGCCTGGACGTTGCTCCAGATCTGGTCCACCACCTGGGGCAGGTTCACGCTGGGGGCGAACGCGGGGTCGAGGTCGCCGCCGAGGTACAGGTTCTGCGTCATGACCTTGAACGTGCTCGGCCCCGCAGGTGGCGGCGCCGGCGCCGGCGTGCTCTCGTTTCCACATCCGGCGAGCGCAACCGCGATCGCGACTGCGAGGAGAACCGTTCGGGACCGGCGCATGCGGACACCTCCGTGGGGGGCGCCCGCATCGGCGCCATCTACGATCTGCGTCCGGTCCGCGATCGCGACACGGAAGAACCCGTTTTCGGGCGTTGCCGGCGGTCACGTGTTCCCGATATTGCCTCGCGGTGGAGACCTGCTCGACGCGGTCTGGAGGCGCCGTTCGCCTTCACTCCTGGGTGCTCGCCGGCGTCCTGTGCTCCTGCTCCGGAGGGACCCGAGCCGAGGCGGCGGCGGGAGACACCGCGCTGATCCTTGCCGCTTCGGAGGGCCGGGAGGACGTCGTCAACGACCTCGTCCGGCGCGGAGTGGACGTGAACGCCGGCCACGACGCGAACGGCGACACGGCGCTCATGGCCGCCATCCGGCACGCGCCGGGGCTGAGGGCGGTCCTGGACGACTTCTGCCGTAAGGGCGTCCTCTGCAAGGTGAGCTTCCTGTCGCGGATCGCCTGGGACGGCGTCCGGGGGGCGTTCGGCCGACCCGCCGTGACGCCCACTGGAGTGTTCGAGCGCTACCTCCGGATCATGACGGTGCTGCTCGAGCACGGGGCCGACCCGAACGCGGTGACCGCCAGCGGGGCGACGCCGTTGACGCTCGGCGCGTCGATGGGCCACGGACGCGTCGTTCGCCTGCTGCTGGATCACGGCGCGGACGTGAACGCCACCGACGGCGCGATGGGCGATTCCACGGCGCTCATCCTGGCCGTCCAGAACGGGAACTCGGCGATGGTCAAGGCCGTGCTGGAGAAGCATCCGGACCTGACGCCCAAAGATCGCTTCGGCAAGTCCGCGCTCGACTACGCGATCGAGGAGAACGAGCAGTGGGCGATCGACATGCTCAGGCAGGCCGGCGAGAGGTGAAGCCTCACACGTCGATCTTGAACCCGAGCTGCACGTCGGCCGCGCACTGGCCGCCACGGATCCCCCAGTTCTCGAGCGGCGGCTCGTGGAGGACGACGAGGACGCGGTCCTTCGCGACGCCGGCGCGCTCGAGGTTCAGGGCGACGAGCCGGTAGAGCCTGCGCTTCGCGTCGTGCGAGCGGCCGGGGAACACCGTCGCCTCGACGAACACGCCCTCCGGCCCGTAGCGCGACTCGAAGTGCTCCGGCGCGTACTCGTGGAGGAGCTGGTTCCGGTCGGTCTCGGGGATCTTCAGGGCCTCGACGAAGGCCGTGTGGAGGCCGTCGAGGATCGCCTTCTTCTGCGCGGCGGTCCGGCCGGCGCGCAGGTGGACGTGGACGAGGGGCATGGCGCCTGAACGCTACCGCGCGAGCGCTCGTGAGTGAAGCCGGCGTGTGCCGCCGCAGCTCGGTCGACGTTCAGGGAACGCGCGAAAGCCGTGGCGCGTGAAGTGAGCGTCGAGGGCGAGCGCCCGCTCGACACCGATCCGCCGCATGACGAGAAACGAGACCCAGTCGACGAGGCTCGGCCCGTCGCGGCCTTCCTTCGCGGCGCGGGTCCAGGCCTCGGCGTGCAGCCCTTCGTCGACCCAGACGACGCGCATCGCGCGCTGCGACGTCTCCGAGCGCCCGGAACGCCGCGGCCCCCAGTCGGCGCTTCGAGAGAGCCCCTGCCTCCACGAGAACGTACGACGCCGTGACGAGGGGGGCCCCCTCGCGCGCCAGCGCTTCGACGGCGCGCTTCACGGCTGCGTGATCGCGATCGCTGCGGTCGAGGAGCGGCAGGAGCGCCGACGTATCCACGTAGACCCCGCTCACGCATCGTCCTCGGCGAGGTACTCGTCGTGGCGACGCCCGAGGTCTCCGAGGCCGCTCCGTGCGATCCCCGCGAGGTCGAGCAGCGCTCGCGCGCCCGGCGCCTGCCGGGGCTTGCCGCCACGCAGCGCCTGATCGATCAGCCGCCGGATCGCCGCTGCGAGCGAGATGCGCTCGGCGTGCGCGAGGCGCCGGATCTCCTCGTACTGCGCCTCGTCGAGCTGGATCTGGGTACGCACCATGCCACCATGATGTAATGCTGATCGCGGAGGGGTCAAGCGACCGCGAACCCCATCAGCGCAGCTCGACCTCGAACCCGAGCCGGCGCGCCGACTCGATGAGCTCGTCCGCGGGCTGCACCTTGAGCGGGACCGTGATGATGGTCTCGGTCTGCTCGGGGATGACGGCGCGCAGCGTCACCGCGCAGCCGCCCGGGTGACGGCCGAGGAGGGTCTTCAGATTTCCGGCCCGCTCGACGGTGAGCCGCTCGACGTCGATGCGGAGCGCGATCTGCGAGGTCTTGTGCCGCCGCACCTGCGAGAGCGGCTCGACGTCCATCGCGGTCAGCTCCGCCTTCGGGTTCTCCTCGTCGCGCGTGTTGAGCCGCACCTCGCCGTGGACGAGGATCGGCTCCTCCGACTTCACGAACGCCTCCCAGTCCGCCCAGCCCTTCTGCGCGGGGCGGCCGTTCTGCACCGGACGCGCCCCCCAGCAGACGACCTCCACCGTGCCGGTGAGGTCCTCGAGCGTGAGGATGCCGAAGCGCGTCCCCTTCTCCTTCGTCACCCGCTCGCGCAGCGCGGCGACGATCCCGACGACCGTGACCTTGTCGCCGTGGCGCTTCTGCGCGATCGCGGCGCAGGTCGTGGAGGCGTAGCGGCGAACCTCCTTCTCGTAGCCCTTGAGCGGGTGGCCGGTGAGGTAGAACCCGAGAGCCTCCTTCTCGAAGGCGAGCCGGACCCGCTCCGGCCACTCCTCCACCGTGAGCTCGCCCACCATGTCGCCCGGCTTCGGGTAGCGCGGCTTGGCCTCGACCTCCGCGGCGGGCCCGCCGAAGAGGCTCGCCTGGCCGGAGGCGCGGTCGGCCTGGGCGGAGGCGCCCGCGGCGAAGGCGGTGTCGATGCCGGCGTGGAGCTGCCAGCGCGGCACGCCCTCGAAGTCGAACGCGCCGGACTTCACGAGCGCCTCGACCACCTTCTTGTTGATCCTGCGCGCGTCCACCCGCGAGGCGAAGTCATGGAGGCTCTTGAACGGGCCGCCGTCCTTGCGCGCCTCGAGGATCGCCTGCACCGCGGAGTCGCCGACGCCGCGAACGGCGCCCAGGCCGAAGCGGATCCTGCCTTTGGATCCGGGTCCGCCCTTCGACTTCACTCCGCCTTCGGCGTCGCTCCGCTCAGGGCGAACGGAATCCTTTCCCTCCCGAACGGAATCCCTTCCCTCCCGAACGGAATCCTTGCCCTCCCGAACGGAATCCTTGCCCTCCCGAACGGAATCCTTGCCCTCCCGAACGGAATCCTTGCCCTCCCGTTCGCCCTGAGCGTAGGCCGCGGCGTCGTTTGCCGCGGCCGGAGTCGAAGGGCGAGCCTGGCCCGCAGGCGGGAAGGCGCCGAACGCCTTCCCGGACTCGTTCACGTCCGGCGGCAGGACCTCGATCCCGTTCGCGCGCGCCTCCGCGACGTGGACGACGACCTTGTCCGTGTTCGACGCCTCGGTCGAGATGAGCGCCGCCATGAACTCGACGGGATAGTGGGCCTTGAGCCAGGCGGTCTGGACGGTGAGGAGCCCGTAAGCGGCGGAGTGCGACTTGTTGAAGCCGTACGCCGCGAACTTCTCCATGAGGTCGAAGATGCCGTTCGCGACGTTCCCGTCGACGCCCCTCGCCTGCGCGCCGTCGAGGAAGCCGACGCGCTCCTTCGCCATCTCCTCGGCCTTCTTCTTCCCCATCGCGCGGCGGAGGAGGTCCGCGCGGCCGAGGCTGTAGCCCGCGAGGACCTGCGAGATCTGCATCACCTGCTCCTGGTAGACGATGACGCCGTACGTCGGCTCCAGGACCTGCTGCAGATCGGGGTGGGGGTAGGCGACCTTCTCCTTGCCGTGCTTGCGGTCGATGTAGACGTCCACCATCGTCCGGCCGTCCTCGAGCTTCTGGTCGAGCGGCCCGGGGCGGTAGAGCGCGCCCGCGGCGATGACGTCCTCGAACCGCGAGGGCTTCATCTTCGTCACCATCTCGGTGAAGCCGGAGGACTCCATCTGGAAGACGCCCGCGGTGTCGCCGCGGCTGATGAGGGCGTAGACCGCCGCGTCGTCGAGCGGGATGTCGGTCGCGCGGAGGTCCTTCCGCTCGGCGTGGTTCTGGCGCACGAGGCGGAGCGCGTCGTCGATGACGGTGAGGGTCTTCAGGCCGAGGAAGTCGAACTTCACGAGGCCGGCCTTCTCCACCTCGTCCTTCGCGAACTGCGACACGAGCATGTCGCTCTTGTCGTCCTTGTAGGTCGGGACGTACTCCCATAGCGGCTTGTCGGCGATGACGACGCCGGCGGCGTGGAGCCCCGCCTGCCGGTTCAGCCCCTCGAGCGCCATGCCGATGTCGAGGAGGTCCTTCGTCGTGACGCGCTGCTGGACGCCCTGGCCGTCCACGAACTCGGAGATGACGGTGGGCCGCGCGTAGAGGTCCTTCAGGCGCGGCTCGTTCTCGATGCACTCCTTGAGCGGCGGGGTCTTGCCCTGGACCGGGTCCGGGACGAGCTTCGCGATCTTGTCGCCCTCGCTGAAGGGGAGCCCCATCACCCGCACGACGTCGCGGATGACCGAGCGCGCCTTGAGCGAGCCGAAGGTGATGATCTGGCCGACGTTGTCCTGGCCGTACTTGCCGCGGACGTAGCGGATCACCTCGTCGCGCCGGTCCTGGCAGAAGTCGATGTCGAAGTCCGGCATCGAGACGCGCTCGGGGTTGAGGAAGCGCTCGAAGAGCAGGTTCCAGCGGAGCGGGTCGATGTCGGTGATGCGGAGCGACCAGGCGACGATGGAGCCCGCGCCCGAGCCGCGGCCGGGGCCGACCGGGATGTCGTGCTCCTTCGCCCAGTTGATGAAGTCCTGGACGATGAGGAAGTAGCCGGGGAAGCCCATCTTCCCGATGACGCCGAGCTCCATCTCGAGCTGGCGGCGGTAGGCGTCCTTGTCGTGCGGGTACTTGCCGTCGATCTCCTTGAAGCGCCGGTCGAGCCCGTCCTTCGCGAGCTTCGCGAGGTACTCGTTCTCGGAGAGGCCGTCCGGGACGGTGAAGCTCGGGAGGTAGGTCTTCCCGAACGGCAGCTCGACGTTGCAGGAGGCCGCGATCTCCGCGGTGCGCGCGATGGCGTCCTCGAAGCCGGGGAGGGCGCGCGCCATCTCGTCCGCGCCGGTGATGAAGAGGCCATCGGTGTCGTGCTTGAGCCGCTTCGGGTCGGAGAAGGTCTTGTTCGACGCGATGCACATGAGGACGTCGTGCGCCTTCGCGTCCTCGCGCCGGACGTAGTGCGCGTCGGCGGTGGCGACGAGCGGGATGCCCTCGTCGCGGCCGAGCTGGGCGAGCTTCGCGTTGACGTCGAGCTGCTCACGCATCCCGTTCGACTGGACCTCGAGGAAGAACGCGCCCGGCTCGAAGATGGAGCGGTACTCGCGGGCGGCGTTCCGGGCGGCGTCCATCTCGCCGTGGCGGATGTGGCGCGGCACCTCGCCCGCGAGGCACGCGGTCATGCCGATGAGGCCCTTCGAGTGCTCGCGCAGGAGCTGCTTGTCGATGCGCGGGTCGTAGTAGAAGCCCTCGGTGAAGGCCTTCGAGGAGAGGATGCGGAGGTTCGCCCAGCCCTCCTGGTTCTTCGCGAGGAGGATGAGGTGCCTTCCCACCCTCTCGGATCGGTCCAGCCGGCCCTTCTCTCCCGCGACGTAGGCCTCCATCCCGAGGATGGGCTTCACCCCTGCGTCCTTGGCCTTCTTGTAGAAGTCGACGGCGCCGAAGAGGTTCCCGTGGTCGGTGACCGCCACGGTGTTCATGCCCTTCGCCTGGACGGTCTTGAGCAGATCCTTGATGCGGATCGCCCCGTCGAGCAGCGAGTAGAGGGTGTGGAGGTGGAGGTGGACGAAGTCCGCAGGCGCCGGCATCGGGGGCGAGATCTAGCAGGCGGGTCCGACAGACGGAAGGCGCCGCGAGTGTGTCGAGAACGCTGGATTCAGGCTGATTTCTCCCCCTCTCCCCCACGTCAGTGGCGGGAAGGGCAGGGTGAGGGGGAGGACTACCCCATCTTGAAAAGGCTGATGTTGTCATCGGGCTCTCAGACGTCCCCGAGGCCGCGCGGAGGCCTGCTTGCGTGGGAACGGGGTGCGCGGCTACGTTCCGGGTGTGAGCTGGCACTTCACCATCGAGCTCGAGCGAGAGACCGACGGCCGCTGGATCGCTGAGATCCCCGCCCTCCCAGGCGTGCTCGCCTACGGCGCGACGGAGGCCGACGCGTTCGCTGCGGCAGAGGCGCTTGCGCTGCGCGTCCTCGCCGACCGGCTCGAGCACGGCGAGGCATCGAAGGCTCCGCTCACCGTGTCATTCGAGCTCGCCGCGAGCTGATTCGATCTTCGGCGCGTCGCGCGGCTACGCCGTGCATCCGGCGTGGGTGCTGTTGACAACTTTTCGCCTGCCGCGATACGCGAGTCTCGATGGGGGAATGGCCCTCGACCAGAGCTTCCCGCGTACTCGCCGCGCTGATCCGAATCGGGTGGCGGGTGAAGCGGCGCACCGGCGGGTCGCACGCGGTACTCACGCGCGATGGCTGGCCAGACTTCGTGTGGGCGTTCCACGATGGCGACGAAGTCGGGCCGCGAATGCTGGCTCGCATCGCGAAGCACACCGGGCTCAGCCCTCACGATCTCTAACCGCGAGCCGGCATTCACCCGATTCGGGAGACGAACGCGTTGAGCCGCCGGGATCGCTCCGAATAGGCGTCCTACGCCGGGCCGACTCGCGGCGGAGCAGCGCCTCGCCGTTTGCGGATGCGCCAGAGCAAGCAGACGCCAACGGAGTGTGCTCGCAGTTCTGACGTCTCATCGGGGCCCTCAGGCTCGACCGAATGGGATCAACTCCACGCGCGCAACCGCGCTTGCCAGGGCTCGTGACTAGTGGTACCAGGCACTGACTGTGCGGGTTGGACGCGGACGAAGCCCATGGATCCATCCGACTTCACGATTAGAGTGACACTCTCGCGTGCAAGGGAGAAATGATTATGAGCAAGAGCGGCAGGTTCGCGGTGTTGAGCGTGGCATTAGCTCTGAGCTTTGCGCTCGTCGATCCAGCATCGGCCCAGACGACTAACGGTCTGGTGGCGTACTATTCGATGACTGGCAACGCGCACGACGACAGTTCGCACGGGAACGATGGTAACCTAAGCGCGAGTGGGGCGACCCTCACCTCCGACAGGCTGGGGCAGGCAAACAGCGCATACCAGTTCGACGCGGCAAGCGGTGGCAACATATTGGTGCATGGATCCGACAGTCTCGACGTCGGCGCCGCGGACGGGCTGACGATTGCTGCCTGGTTGAATCCAGCGACCGTTCTCACGCATCGGCCCGATCGTGGAGTGGGGCGAGTGGCCCAGCGGGCCTGCTGGCGCCCATTTCTGGCTTGGGTGCTGTTGGGACAACGGCACATGGGCAGTGAAGGAAGGAGCACTGATTGCCAACATCGTTGATACAAATGGTAATTGGCACTTGTTTTCGACCCCGTGCAACCAGTCCATCTCCGTGCTCAGCGCCAATTCGTGGCAACACGTCGCGTTGACGTACGACAAGACGACGGGTATGGGGTCAATCTACCTGAATGGAAACGTAGTGGCGACCGAGCAGCTGGGGGCCTTCACTCCTCGTACCTCGCCATCGTATAGCTTGCATGTGGGCGCCAGGCCTGCAGAGGGTTTGTATTATTCGGGTACCATGGATGAGCTTCGCATCTATGGCCGTGCCCTCTCCGGTACCGAAGTGTCGTGGCTCTCGGGCGTGGTGTGCCGATAGGGGGGGCGCCCCCTTGACGAGCACCGTGCGTACGCTATCGATGGGCTCTCCGGATGGTCGGGTGGGCGCCCGCGAGTCGACGCACGCATGGCGCGGTAGCGTGAAGTCGTTCACCTGAGCAGGAACGGGCGCCTTTGCTCGGACGAGGGCGCGTGCTCCAGCACGCGCCTCGTCATCTTTGCGCGTGCCGCCTCATCTCGCGGATGTCACCCTGCCGCGACCGTCGCTCGCTGATACAGGTGCCCGGGCATTGGGTGATCGAGCCGCCACACGATCTGCATCGGCCGCTCGCCGCTCGCGGACTCGAGCGTCACCGGCCCGAGGAACCAGTACGGCTCGGCGACGCCGTTCGGCTGCTCCTGGGTCTCGCGGACAAAGAGTAGCACCGTGCTCGTCTTCGCGAGGTAGCGGCGACCGGTCGGTGAGCCGGGATGGGCGGTGTTCTGGCTCTCCCAGTGGAAGCGAGACGGGCTCATCGCGTAGTCCCGGTACATCGTGGACGGCGAGAAGCCGGCGTCCGTCTTCTTCAGGGTGACGAAGAGGACGTCGACGTTCTCCTTCTCCACGAAGAAGACGCCGGCCTGGAGGCGGGGGATCTGGCTGGTCTTCTCGCCGACGACCCCGAAGGCGGCGAGGACTTCTTCCTGGCGGTAGCGGGCGTGGATGTGGAGGGGGACCGAGTCGGGCGCCCTTCGACTGCGCGTCGCCTCCGGCGACGCTACGCTCAGGGCGAGTGGTTGGATGGGCTGCCACGGGAACGTCAGATCGCGGCGCTCGTCCTCGAGGAAGTCGAGGAGCTGGGAGAGCTCGGCGCGGAAAGTGGGGTGCTGGCGGGCGGAGGCGAGCGCTGACGATGCTTCTGCGGGGCGGCGGCAGTCGAGGAGGGCGGCGGCGAGCATCGCGGTCAGGCGGTCGGTGCGTGCTGCGCCCTTCGACTCCGCGTCGCCTTCGGCGACGCTACGCTCAGGGCGAACGGATGGACCTGCGCCCTTCGACTCCGCGTCCCCTCCGGGGACGCTACGCTCAGGGCGAACGGACTGGCCGGGAGAGCGAACGGATGGACCTGTGCCCTTCGACTCCGCGTCGCCTCCGGCGACGCTACGCTCAGGGCGAACGGGGGCAAGAGAGCGATCCGCACCGATCGAGCGCAGGAGCGCGAGGCGCTCGGGATCCGAGACGTGGAGGATCGTGCGCAGGTTCGCGTGAAGCGCGCGGGAGTCCTCGTCCAGCGCCGGCGCCCCGAACGCCGCCTGCCGCAGTGACGTGAAGCTCCGCTTGTTCGCGTACAGCTCCGTGAGCGCGACGCCGGCCTCGCGCAGGAACTGCCCCAGCGTCGTCCCCGGGCCGAGCGCGACCAGCTCCTCCGTGAGCCACCTCTGCCCGGCGCCGATGTTCCGCCGGATGTTTCCGAGCACGATGGCCTGCGCCTGCGGGTCGAGCTGCATCGCGCAGCCGGGCGGCAGGTACGGGAAGCCCGCCTCGATCTGCCGCTCCACCTGGCGCGTCGTGCCGCCGAGGAGCGTCCGGAAGCGCCGATCGAAGCGGAACTCCTGCCGCGCGTTCCCGATGAAGTCGAGCACGGTGAGGCACGGCTTCTCGCGGTGCAGGCGCAGGCCGCGGCCGAGCTGCTGGAGGAACACCGTCGCGCTCTCGGTCGGGCGCAGGAAGAGGACAGTGTCGACCCGCGGGATGTCCACCCCCTCGTTGAAGAGGTCCACCGTGAAGAGCGCCTGGAGCTTCCCGGCCTCGAGCCGCTGGACGGCGGCGTCGCGCTCGGGGCCGGGCGTGTCGCCGGTCACCGCGACGCTCGCGATGCCGGCCTCCTCGAAGCACCGCGCCATGAAGCGCGCGTGCTCGACCGAGACGCAGAACCCGAGCGCGCGCATCTGCGCCGGGTCGCGGACGCGCCGGTGCAGCTCCTGGAGGACGAGCCGCGCCCGCGCGTCGCTGCCGGTGTAGAGGCGCGACAGCTCGTCCCGGTCGTAGCCCCAGCCGCGCCGCCACGCGACCGCGCCGAGGTCCACCGGGTCCTTCACGCCGAAGTACTGGAACGGCGCGAGGAGCCCCTGCTCGAGCGCGTCCCACAGGCGCAGCTCGTACGCGGTCCGGCCGTCGAACCAGCGGCGCACGTCGCCGCCGTCGTGGCGCTCGGGCGTGGCGGTGAGGCCGAGCAGGACCCGCGGGCGCACGTGCGCGAGGAGCCGGTCGTAGGTGGGCGCCTCCGCGTGGTGGAACTCGTCCACGACGACGACGTCGAAGTGGTCGGGCGGGAGGTCGCGCGCGAGGTCCATCCGCGCGAGCGACTGGATGGTCGCGAAGACGTGCTCGCCGCTCGCCGGCTTCGTGCCGCCGGTGAGAAGCTCGCCGAAGCTCGGGTCGCGCAGCACCGCCGCGAACGCGCCGCGGCTCTGGGAGAGGATCCGGTCGCGGTGCGCGACGAAGAGGAGGCGGGCGCGGGGGAGGGTGGCCCGGAGCGCGGCGTAGTCGAACGCCGCGACGAGCGTCTTGCCCGTGCCGGTCGGCGCGACGAGGAGGTTCCGGGTGTGGCCGCGCTCCCGCTCGACCCGCAGCGCCTCGAGCATCGGCTCCTGGTACGGGTGCGGGCGGAGGTCGAACCGCATCAGCGGCGCGCCGTTCCCGTCCGCGCCCCGCTGCGCGGCGAGCGCCTTCACCACCCGCTCGCGGTCGCGCGCGGGGTCGAACGGCTCGAACTCGTCCGAGTCCCAGTACGACTCGAACGCGGCGCGGAACTTGTCGAGGAGCGGCCCGGAGTCGCGCCAGGCGAGCCGGACGTTCCACTCGAGTCCCTCGTGCAGCGCCGCGTGCGAGAGGTTCGACGAGCCGATGTACGCGGTGTGGCTGCCGCTCTCGCGATGGAAGAGCCAGGCCTTCGCGTGGAGGCGCGTGCGCCGGTCGTCGTAGGAGATGCGGACCTCGGCGCCGATCCGCGCCAGCTCCTCGATGGCCCGGATGTCGCTCGCGCCGATGTACGTCGTCGTGAGGACCCGGAGCGGCGTCGCCTCGCCGCGGGCGCGCGCCCGCGCCACGAGCGCGGCGAGGTCGTCGAGGACGAAGCGGAGCCCGCTCCACTTCACGAACGCGCAGAGGAGGTCCACGCGGTCCACGCTCGCCAGCTCCCGCGTCAGCTCGCGCCCGAGCGACGGCTCGCCGGAGGCGTTCACGAGGAGCGCGCTCTCGGCGAGCGGCGTCTCGGGCAGGATCACGGGCGCGGCCGCGCCGAGCGCCGGACGCGCGCGGACGAGGCGGAGGTGGCGCGCCGCGGGCACGTGTGACTCGCCGTCGCCGAGCGGCGGATCGCTGCAGTGCTCCGCGGCGGCCTCGGTGAGCGTCGCGAGGAGCCGGTTCAGGATGGCGACGCGCCGGTTCTGCTTGTCCGCCGCGTCTTCCCCTTTGACCGACGCGAGGACCCGCTCGACGAGCGGGCGCAGGTGCGCGGCGGCGAAGGAAGGGGTGCGGGCGGGGTCGAGGTCGGCGACGTCTACCTCGCGCGTGCGGCTCGCCTCCTCGGCGAGCGCCGCGAGCGCCTCGTCGAGGAGGTGATCGTAGACGCCGTCCTTGAGGCCCCCCGGCACCCGCATGAGCGTACTCGACGGGGCGGACCCAGGCGAGCGGGCGGTAGGGCGGTGGGGTTCATGCGCCTGGTATGCGAATCAAGGCCCCTTCCTATCCGGGTTGTAGATCGTGTTATAACAAGTACTTGAATATATCTATTCGATTCGATAAACGTACATAGATCGAATCACGAATCGAATCAGAATCAGATGGCCAGCCGTACGAACAGCGTATCGCGACCCCGCATGCGAGCCGCATCCGTCAGCGCGCTGCTTGAGGAGCTCGCCCGCGTCCGCGTTGGACGCGCGAGCGAGCTCGCGTCAGCGCTCGGAATCAGCAAGCCGACGCTCGTACGGCTCGTCGCTGGGGTCGGTAATCAGGTCTGCCGGATGGGGCGCGGGCGCTCCATTCAGTACGCGCGGACGCGCTCCGCGGACGGCATCGGCCGGCGTGTCGCCATGGCTCGCGTGAGCGACACTGGCGAGATCACACCGTATGCGACGCTGCACCTGCTCTGGGGCGGCGAGCACTGGATGGAGCGGCGCGATGGAACCGGCGCCCATTTCGTCGGGTTGCCGCCGGCCCTCGCTGACATGGCGCCTCAGGGGTACGTCGGCCGCGGGTTCCCGGGCCGCTTCCCCGAGCTCGGGCTACCTCCGCGCATCCTCGATTGGTCCGACGACCAGAGGCTCATCGCGCTCGCTCGTCGCGGCGAGGACTGCTGGGGCGACCTCATCGTGGGGGACGAATCTCTGGCGCGATTCGTCGAGTGGACGGTACTGGAAGCAAGCCGCGACGACTACCCGGCGCTGGCGCAACGCTCCGCGTTGGGGGAGGCCGGCTCATCGGCAGGAGGCGAGCATCCGAAATTCGGCGCCTTCGTCGGCGGGCGACATGTGCTCGTCAAGTTCGCGTCCGCGGACGATTCGCCGGTCGCCCGCCGGTGGCGCGACCTCCTCTGGTGTGAGCACACGGCGCTGGAAACCGTCCGAAGGGCCGGCCTGCCGGCCTCGCGCACGCAGATCGTCGACATCGGTGGAGCGCGCTTCCTCGAGGTCGAGCGATTCGATCGCATTGGCGCACGAGGCCGGCGGGCGGTGATCACGCTGGGGTCGCTCGCGGACGAGTACCTCGGCGAGCGAGACACGTGGACTGCCGCGGCGGCGAGGCTCAGCCCCAAGCCGTTCTCTTTGCCCGTTGCGGACGCAGCGCAGGTGCGGTGGCTCGACGCGTTCGGGCAGCTCACCGGGAACACCGACCGACATTTCGGGAACCTCGCGTTCTTTGTCGAGGGGAGCGGCGCTCTTCGGCTCGCGCCGAACTACGACATGCTCCCGATGATCCTCGCGCCTACTGTCCAGGTGGTCGTCGAGCGGCCATTCCGCGTCGAACCACCCATCACCGCGAACCTCGCGGAGTGGGCCGATGCTGCGCGCTGGGCTCAGGTGTACTGGCGCGAGGTGGAGGCGAGCGCCGATCTCGATCCCGTCGTGCGCGACTACGCCGCGCGTGCGCTCGAGAGCGTCGGAGCGCTGGCGAGCCGGGTATCACCCGGAGCTTCCTCGCCGGACGGGGCGTGACCGGCACCATCGGGCGCCACCCGGGCTGACGCATCCACGAGCCGGAGACGATGAGCCTTCAGCAGCAACACGCCGCACAACCTGCTCCGCGAGCTTCTCGAGGCTCTCCGTCCAGCCCCGATGCTGTCCGTACGCCGCCTCCTCGAGCGCGGGGATGGTCTGGCAAGGAGTCCCCGATCCGGGAGTCCTCGACCCGGGAGTCCTCGACCCGGAGCAATGAGGGGCCTCAGGCGGTCTCGGCGCGCGTGCGCTGGTACTCCTCGTGGTCGCGGATCACCCACGCGGCCTGCCCGATGGCGAGGACGCCGCGCGCGGGGAGGGCGACCTCGCCGATGCGCGGGTTCTCCGCCGCGTGCGTCGGTCGCCCGAGGTCGGCGCCGGCGAGGACGGCCCTCGACTCCTGACGTGCCCGCTCGGCATGGTCCCGAAGAGCCCCAGGTCACCCATCCCGAGCACGCGGGCTGCCAGCAGCTCGCGGCCTCGGATGAGCGGGGCGGGGCGCCACGTCCAGGCGGGGAGCCGCGCGCTCACCGCGTTCAGCGCCCGCAGCAGCGGCGTGTCGGTGGCGGTCAGCGTCCATTCGAGCGGCGGAACGTCCATCGTCACCCGGATCGACGCGGGGCCGGTCCACTCGATCCGGATCCGCGCGTGCGCGGTGCGGTCGCAGGCGGGCCCGTAGTAGCGGGGACAGGCGGTGTCGAGCCGCGGCCCGTCGACGTAGATCGCCCAGCGCCCGGCCGGGTCCCGGTGCCAGATCGTGGTGTACGGAGCGAAGTCGTTCTCCGGGAACACCCGCAGCGCGAGCACGTGACCCGAGTCGAACGGGAGCCCGAACACGCCCCAGCCCTTCACGTACTCGTGGCCGGGCCACGGCGCGCGGCCGCGCACCGCCGGCAGGTCC